>Freddie_p2__coassemble_1336_pt1 | contig 48179 bp, 30 predicted proteins | sample Freddie_p2__metabat2_high_PE_021 | metagenome-assembled genome bin Freddie_p2 | reverse complement strand
AAAAGTCTGGCATTGCCATCTACGAATACGACCCCAAAATCGAAGGAGACCGCGATCGCGCCACCAATGCCGCCTTTGAAGCCGACAATAGAATACGTTTCCAACTCGTAGGCGAAAAAGGCGCAGCAGCTATCGACAAGGCCGAATCATCCAACGGAGCTGTGCTTTATAGAGAAGATTCAGAAAATTCAAATCATCCTTATGAAGTATTCACTGGAAATGAAGCAATAGAACAACTTGATGGAGTGCTTAATGATGATACGATATTGTTGCCAGACTTACCAATGCCTATACGGTCGTTAACGGAATTCCAGCGAGTATTTGCTCAGCCTGTTAGAAGTGCGATAGGGGAATATCTCAATATTAAAGACGATGTATACAATAAAATCATTCGTGAAAACCGCTCAGCAATATCGGGTGCTCTACTACCTACAATTCAAAACCCGGACTTTGTTATACGGGATGTAGACGGAAGCAACTTGTATGTAAAGCGTTTCGTAAGTGCAAATAGCGGGAATAAGTACAACATTGTGGCAGTTAATAAACATGGAGAAATAGAAGATTATGTAAGCTCAGTCCATGTAAAGCGCGATAATAATATTCGTAACAAAATAAAAAATGGTGCTGAATTGTTACTACCGAATGAACGGAATACCGACGGAATAAATATCCGAAACAATTCAACACCTGCTGCAAATGTAATACAATCTCCCAATACTTCCAACACCTTACAGCGTGAAAATGCAGAAAATAATGCAAACGCTGCCACAGAGGCCTCAATCACCCAAGCCGCCAACCGCACAGCTGGGTCCCTGCATCTTGACAATGTCACCATCTTAGGCGAGCAAGACCTTGCAAGCCTCACACCTAAGCAACGAAGCGCAAAGGGTTGGTTTGACCCCAAGACAGGCCGTATATATATAAATGCGTCCAACCATGCAAACGAGGCAGATGTTGTGCAGACCGTGCTTCACGAAGCAGTGGCTCACTTTGGCTTGCGTGCGCTCTTCGGCAAGGACTTCGACACCATGCTCGACCAGGTGTATCGTGCAGCAGGCAGTGCCTTATATGATGCAAATATAAATCATCTATACGTATGCGAGGTATTTCTTGCTTCTAAAATAGAAAATGGCAATACCCTTCAAACCGCAGCGTCACAGCCTCACGGAGGTATTGCCCTATACAAGGACATTCTTGCAAATGTTCTTGACACTGCAAATGTAGCACAAAGCTTCGATACTTCCAACACCTTACAGCGCAAGCATGCAAGACTAATGTATCCCTCATCTGCGAAGCAGCTAAGCAGGCTTTAAGATTTTTGAAAATAGACTTTGACGAGTGTGTGAAGGTGAAACCGACAAGGCGTATTTGTGTTTTTTGTAAAACGGCTTCCGTGCAAAAATAGAATCTTTGCACGGAAGCCGTTTGGTATGTGTAGAGAGTCAGCTGACTATTCGTCGCGCCAGAAGGCGGGTGTGAAGGGCAGGAGCAAAGAGAAGATTTCGAGACGTCCGGCCAGCATGAGGAAGGAGTTAATCCACAGCGTGGCATCGTTGAGCGGGCTCCAGCTACCCAGTGGGCCTACCTGGTGGCCGATGCTCGGGCCGATGTTGCTGAACGAGGAGATGGCCAGGCCAAAGGAGTCGAGCAGGGTGAGTCCCATGCCCACCATGGCAAAGCACGAAATCATAATCAGCATAAAGTAAACCACGAAGAATACAAAAACGGTGCGTGCCATGGCTGCCGTAATATTAGTTTGGTTGATGCGGATGGGCAGTACAGCGTGCGGGTGTAGCAGCTGCTTAAATTCGGCTTTCGTAATCTTCCATACCATCAGCACTCTGATACATTTCAAGCCACCGCTGGTCGATCCGGCGCAGGCTCCGATAATACTGATGAGCGAAAGAATGAGCCAGATGGTTGGATGCCAGAGCATGAAGTCCTCGTCAGAGAAGCCGGTAGTGCTTTGAAGGGAGGCCGTGTTGAAGAAGGCGCTTCGCAAGGCTGTGCTGAAGTCGAGGCCGTCAACAAAGTACAGAATACCGGTGATGCTGAGTGCAGCAGTAAAGAAGATGAGCAGAAAGCAGCGCAGTTCGCCGTCGCGGAACACATCTTTGACACGCCGCTTGATAAAGAAAAGGTAGAGCAGCGTACAGTTAATGCTGGCCAGGAACATGAAGAGGGTTGAAATCCATTCTATGCGGTTGGACTTGAAGTAGGCAATGCTGTCCTGATGGGTAGAGAATCCGCCGGTACCAATGGTTGAAAGGCCATGGTTGATGGCATCGAACACATTCATTCCCCCCAGGTAGTATGCTCCTGTACAGGTTAGGGTGAGTAGTAAGTAAAGGCTCCACATCCAGCGTGCGGTTGTACTGATGCGCGGGTGCAGTTTGCCTATTTTGAGTCCGGTAGCCTCGGCCGAAAAGAGTTTTGTTTCGCCTCCGCCCATGTTGGGTAGCACGGCAATGGTAAAGAAAACAATACCCATACCACCAATCCAGTGTGTGAGGCTTCGCCAGAGTAAAATGGAGTGGGGCAGAGTGTCGATGTTATCGAGGGCCGTGGCTCCGGTTGTCGTAAAGCCCGACATGGTTTCGAAAAAGGCTGCAGCTACTCTGGGCTGGTATCTTCCAATCAGCAGGGGGAGCATACCAACAATACTGAATATAATCCAGGTGAGCGATACAATCAGAAAGCCATCGCGCCTTCCCAGCCGGTTTTCGGCGTGGCGTCCAAAAAAGCGCAGGGCAGATCCCAGGGCAAATGCAATGCATATGGGTATGCCAAAGGTTTGGTAGTTAGTTTCGTTGTATCCGATGCCTGTGCCGAAGCAAACACCCATCAGTATAGCCTCAAGGTAGAGCAGGGTGCCAAGTGCCTTGTATATAATAGGAATGTTAAGCATATCGGAAATCCGGTTATTTGAAGTATTTCTCCAACTTTTTGATACCGCCGGCCAGGCAGAAGGCCACAACGGTGTCGCCCGGCATGATTTGTGTCATACCGTTAATGAGTTCGCCCTGTCCGTCGCGTACGAGTCCGCCCAGAGTAACGCATTCGGGCAGTCCAAGGTCTTTAACCTTGTGCCGTATTACGCGAGCTTCGGGCGAAACAGCATATTCGGCCACATCCGCATTAGCAACGGTCAGACTTTTTACAGAGGTAATATCAGCCTTAAGCATCATTTGATAGATGTGGCTGGCGGCAAAAGTTTTTTTGTTGATGATGGTGCCGATTTCCAGACTTTCGGCCATGCTGATGTAGTCCGTATTTTCGACCATGGCCACCGTTTTGCGTACCCCCAGGCGTTTAGCAGCAAGGCAGGCAAGAATGTTGGTTTCAGAGTTGTCGGTAAGTGCCACAAAAGCCTGTGCCTTGCGTATACCCTCTTCTTCGAGCAGCGAGAGGTCGCGTCCGTCGCCGTGAATAATGAGCGTGTGGCGGTTGTGTATCACCTCGTTGAGCCTTTCTGCACGTTTGCCGTCGGCTTCGACAACTTTGGCGTGCATGTAGTCGGGCATAGAGTTGCAAAGATGTACTGCAGTACTTCCTCCACCCATAATAAATACATTCGAAACGTCGGGATAGTCTTCTTTTCCAGCCAGGTCGCGAATGTAGTTGATGTATTTGGGTGTTGTCATGAAGTACACAATATCGAGAGCGTGCAGGCAGTCGCTACCATGCGGAATGACGGTATCGCTACCGCGCTTGACGGCTACGATGTGGTAGGGCGATTCGGGGCCGCAAAGGTCTTTGAGCGGCTGGTCGAGAATTTGGGCGTTTTCGCGCAGTTTGACGCCGAGCAAAATCAGTGCGCCGTTTTGCACCTCCCACCATTGGCGAATCCAGCTGCGTTTAATGTTGTGCAGAATTTCCTGTCCGGCCAGCATTTCCGGGTAGATGATGGAGTCGATGCCAACCGCTCGGAAGAATTCACGGTTTTCGTGCAGTGTATATTCGTAGTTATCAACTCGTGCAACGGTTTTGCGTGCTCCTAATTTAGAGGCAAGCATGCAGGCCGTCATGTTGTGAGCTTCGTCGGGTGTAACACCTATAAAAAGGTCGGCATTGCCGGCTTCGGCCTCGCGGAGTGCCGAAACCGACGAGGGTGATAGCGGCAGTGTAAGAATGTCGAAGTTTGACGAAAGGTCTTCCAGCCGTTCGGGCGACTCGTCCATCAGCGTGATGTCATGATGCTCGCGCGAAAGCAACTTGGCCAGGTGGGTGCCCACGGCGCCAGCACCTGCAATAATAATCTTCATGATGGTTTTGTGCTAGGATCGGTATGATTGTGATATCGGCAGGAGCCGGCCCGTTGTCCGGTATTGGGCGGGCCGGCTCCTGCCGTAGAATATTGCAGTTGGGGATTATTTAGACCATGTTATGGATGGCTTGGGCAATGCTGGGTGCATCAATGCCAACAATATGGTAGAGTTCGGTAACTTTGCCGTGTTCAACAAAGGCATCGGGCAGGCCAATACGTTTGACTTTGGGGTAATATTCGTGGTCTTCCATCCATTCGAGCAGGGCCGACCCCATACCGCCCATGCGTACACCGTCTTCCACCGTAATGATGCGGTCAAAGCGTTGGCCAATGGTGTGTAGCATTTCGTCGTCGAGCGGTTTCAGGAAGCGCAGGTCGTAGTGTGCAATGCGCAGCTCTGGTTGTTCGGCCTCGACTTGTGCAATGGCTTTGGCAGCTTCAACGCCAATGGGTCCGATGGTCACAACGGCCAGGTCTTTACCTTCCTTCAGACAGCGTCCTTTGCCTACCGGTACGGCCTCGAGCGGGCAGCGCCAATCAATGAGCGAGCCGCGTCCGCGCGGATAGCGGATAACAAAGGTGCCCTGGTCGGGCAACTGAGCCGTGTACATGAGCCGACGCAGTTCGGCCTCGTCGTAGGGCGAGCAGATGGTCAGTCCCGGAATGGGGCGCAGGGCAGCCAGGTCGAAGGCACCATGGTGGGTAGGTCCGTCTTCGCCCACCAGGCCTGCGCGGTCCAGACAGATAACTACGGGTAGCTTGAGCAGGGCTGCATCGTGAATGATGTTGTCGTAGGCCCGTTGCGAAAACGAAGAGTAGATGTTGCAGAAGGGGGTCAGTCCTTCTTTGGCCATTCCGGCCGAAAAAGTAACGGCATGTCCTTCGGCAATGCCCACATCGAAGGCCCGGTCGGGCATTTCGCGCATCAGGATGTTCATGGAACAGCCCGAAGACATGGCAGGGGTTACCCCCACAATCTTGGGGTTCGTACGTGCCATTTCGAGCAACGTCTCGCCAAAAACGTCTTGAAAGCGCAGGGGTTGCGGTTGTTGCGGAGCATCGCTAAGGCGTTCGCCACTCTCAGCGCAAAACTTACCGGGAGCATGCCAGATGGTAGCTTCCTTTTCGGCAGGTTTAAATCCCTTGCCTTTAACCGTATGCAAGTGGAGCAGCTTAGGCCCTTTCATCTCTTTAATTTCGGTTAATATTCGTACCAGTTCGGTTACATTGTGTCCGTTAACCGGGCCGAAGTAACGTATGTTCAGGCCTTCAAAAATATTTTGCTGGTTGGTGAGCAATGACTTGACCGAGTTGTTGAAGCGCAGAATGGAGCGGCGCCTCGACTCGTTGAGAATGCCCCAGCCCGTAAGCTTTTGCGAGGTGCGAAAGCGCAGGTTGTTGTACCAGTTGCTGGTATGCAGGTGGAGCAGATACTCGTTCATTCCGCCCACGGCACGGTCAATGCTGATGTGATTGTCGTTCAGAATGATGAGCATGTTGTTGGGCGTATCCGACACGTTGTTGAGGCCCTCAAAGGCCAGTCCGCCGCTCATGGCGCCATCGCCGATAACGGCTACTACGTGGCGGTTGTTTTCGCCCTTTTTGACGGCTGCAAGCGACATGCCCAACGCTGCCGATATGGAGTTCGAAGCGTGTCCGCAGGCAAAGGTGTCGTATTCGCTTTCAAAAGGCGAGGGAAATGGACGGATGCCGTGCAGTTTGCGGTTGGTGCAGAAAGCGTCGCGGCGTCCGGTCAAGATTTTGTGCCCATAAGCCTGATGGCCGACATCCCATACAATGCGGTCGTAAGGCGTGTTGAACACGTAATGAAGGGCCACTGTCAGTTCGACGGTGCCCAGGCTCGAGGCAAAATGGCCCGGGTTGTGGGCCAACTCTTTGATGATGTCTTTGCGCAGGTCGTTACACACGGCCGGGAGGTCTTCCACTCGCAATTTGCGGAGATCTTCCGGGGAGTCGAGCTGATGTAAAAATTTAAACGGTTTGTCTTGTTCCATTTCCAGTTCAGAGGCATTGTTTGGCAGCGCTTTTTTCAAAGAAAATGCTGCTATTGCCAAGCAAAGTTAGTGATACCAAGGGGGAAAACAAAATAAAAGGCCGAAAACTTTTACTTATGTTTACTTTGTTACAGGTTCAGAGCAAAAGTAGGGGATGTATATTTTTACAAATGGCTTGTTGAATATTTCACCTGACCATTCTTGGCGGGGTGTATTTTAAACAGGCATTAGGCCTATCGAAACTTGCCTTTGTAACCGGCATAACTGCTTGCTGCAACGCTAAAAACAAGTTGACTGTAGGAAAACTCAAAAAAAGTAGTACATTTGCAGTAATGGAACTTTTGGAATGTTTTGTACAAGGCAAGCGACCCGACCAGTCGCTTTGCGAAGACGGGTGGGTCATGACACCCCACTTTGTGGCCGTGGTCGATGGCAGCACGTCGAAGGTGCCGGGCCGTGCAGGCGGTTTGGCAGCTAAAGATTGTGTGTGTAAAGCTCTGCACGATTTGTCGCCTACGGCAGATAAAGCCGAAATGCTGCACTTTCTGACCGAAGGCCTGACCGCCATTTCGCCGGCCGAGGCCCGGTGGCAGGCTGCCTACCGCCCAACCTGTTCGGCCGTTATATATAGTGTATATCGGCGGGTGGTTTGGTTCGTGGGCGATTGTCAGTGTCGCTGGGAGGGCCAAACCTACACCAATCTCAAACCTGTTGACGACCTGCTTACCGGCATGCGTTGCGATGCCGTGACCTATTTGTTGGCCCATGGCCATACGGTAGCCGAGTTGCAGCAGCACGACCTGGGACGGGCCTTTATACTCGATGCCTTGCGCGACCAGACCAATTTTCAGAACGATTCCAACCCCCTCAATCCCTACCGCTACCCCGTGCTCGACGGTACCCCGGTTCCACCGGAACTGGTGCCCGAAATTGCTGTTCCGCACGCAGTCACCGAGTGCATTCTGGCCTCCGACGGCTATCCCGAACTCTGCGACACCCTGTCAGAGTCGGAGCAAGTGTTGCACGAACGTTTGGCGGCCGACCCCTTGTGTGTGTCGCTTATCCGTTCGCCTAAGGCCCAGATGGCGGGCAATCACTCCTTTGACGACCGCTGCTACCTGCGCTTCAGCCTGTAAGAAAGCGGCGGGTAACCTCGTTTTGTACTGAACTATGAAGATAACCTTGCTCCAAACCCATGTGCAGTGGCAGGATGCGGCTGCCAACCGTGCCGGGGCCGAGCGGCTGATAGCTGCTGCGCCGGCCTCCGACGTGTATGTGCTTCCCGAAATGTGGGATAGCGGATTTTGCACCCGTCCCGAGTCCTGGCAGGAGGGGCAGTCGGTGCTGTCGCTCGAATGGATGCGACATACGGCCCGAAGGCTGGGAGCCGTGGTAGCTGGTTCGCTGGCTATGCGTGAGTCGTCGACAACCGGTGCCGAGGCCGCAGGGGCGCAGTGGCGCAACCGCTTTTACTGGGTGCGTCCTGACGGGGTTGTACAGTATTACGATAAGCGCCACCTTTTTGCCTATGCCGGCGAACACCTGGCCTACACGGCCGGGCAAGAACGTGTGGTCGTGGAGTGGAAGGGGGTGCGCTTCATGCTGCAAGTATGTTTTGACCTGCGTTTTCCCGAGGGCAGCCGCAACGCCTTGCAGCATCCCTACGACGTGATGCTCTGTGTGGCCAGCTGGCCCGAGCAGCGCCGTGCAGCCTGGGACATCCTGCTGCAGGCCCGCGCAGTAGAAAATCAGGCTTACGTGGTGGGCATAAACCGCACGGGCACCGACCCCCACTGCACCTACAACGGCGGTTCGGCCATCGTATCGCCCCGGGGGCAGGTGCTCCGTCGGCTCGATGCAGCCGTGCAGACCGCCACCTTCGAGCCCGACCTCGAGGCCCTGCGCAGCTTGCGACAGCATTTTCCTGTATTGCCGGAGTTTACCGGAGTCTAAATGCCAGTTGGGCTTTTGTTATCAAGCAGGCTTTTTTACAAGCGTTCTCCGGCGACAGCCATACTCCCTTTTGGCATACTTATTGGGAGTAAACCATCGAGTTTTAAAGAATTTTTGTTACCTTCGCACCGCAAAAACGCATAAAATCTAAGCTATGCCCTCAGTAACGTGCCGATTAGTTTAAGGGGATCGCGCACAGACTGTATTTCAGCGCAGTAACAAATCAACAATCAATATAAGTATGCAGCTAAAAACCCCGACCGCTCCGTCTCGGAGCAAAAGCCCGGTAACGTGGGTCCCGACCGCTTATTTTGCCATGGGACTTCCGTTCATTGCCATTAACCTGGTGTCAGCCTTTATGTTTAAGGATTTAGGTGTAAGCGACACGCAGATTGCCTTTTGGACCTCCCTGATTATGATGCCCTGGACCCTGAAGTTCCTTTGGAGTCCTTTTTTGGAAATGTACCGTACCAAGAAATTCTTTGTGCTCCTCACCGAGATGTTGAGTGGCTTGTTGTTTGGCGTGGTAGCATTTTCGCTCTTTTTCGACTATTTTTTTGCCATCAGCATTGCTACGATGGCTATTATAGCCTTTAGTGGCGCCTCGCACGACATTGCCTGCGACGGCGTTTATATGGACGAACTGAGCAAGGCCGATCAGGCCAAGTATATTGGTGTGCAGGGTGCCTTTTACAACATTGCCAAATTGGTGGCCAATGGTGGACTGGTAGCGCTGGCCGGTATGCTGGCCGAATCGTTCGGTGCGGTCGAAGGAGCCTCGATGGCAGCCAATAAGGGAGCCTATACCTCGGCCTGGACCATCATCTTCTCGGTCATTGCTGCCGTGATGGTAGTGATAGGTCTGTATCACGTCAAGGCATTGCCCTCTACGCAGGTGCCCTCGAACGACAAGAAGTCGGCAGGCGAAGTGGTGCACGAACTCGTAAGTGTGATAGGCAATTTCTTTACCAAAAAGCACATTGTATATTACATCTGCTTTATCATCCTGTACCGTCTGGCCGAAGGCTTTATCATGAAGATAGCCCCCCTGTTTTTGCGTGCTGCACGCACTGAAGGCGGTTTGGGACTGTCGCTGACCGAGATTGGTACACTCAACGGTGTGTTCGGTTCCGGAGCCTTCGTGCTCGGTTCGTTGCTGGCCGGCATTTATGTATCGCGCTACGGCCTCAAGAAAACCCTCTTCACCTTGTGCTGTGTGTTTAACCTGCCCTTTGTGGCCTATACCTTTCTGGCTGTAATGCAGCCTGAGAGCCTGTCGGTAATCGGTGTATGCATTGTGATGGAATATTTTGGCTATGGTTTCGGCTTTGTAGGTTTGACCCTCTTCATGATGCAGCAGATAGCTCCCGGCAAACACCAAATGTCGCACTACGCCTTTGCATCGGGCATTATGAATTTGGGTGTGATGCTTCCGGGTATGGCCAGCGGTTTCTTGAGCGACCTGCTGGGCTATCACGACTTCTTTATCTATGTGCTGATAGCTACTATTCCGGCTCTGCTCATCACCTACTTCATTCCGTTTACATACGACGACAGCAAGGCCAAGGAAACAGCCGGACAGGCATAGCCTGCAGCTGATTAAAACCTTGGACGTCCGGCTCAGTCCGGCTCCTTAATATAAAGCGCTCCGCAACCCGTTCTTACGAATGTTGCGGAGCGCTTTGTTTAAAAGGATGTTCGGAATGATGTTAAAACGAAGTTCAAATGGGGCGGGCAAAGCCGCCGATAAAATCCGGGCATTTGTCTATATCGCCTTAAGCCTTATTGTCCGGGTGTAAAGCGGGCTTGCTGGGCGCGGGCCTCGTTCACGGTTGTGGGACGCACACCGTTACCCATCAGCGGTGCCAGGATTTCGGACAGACGGGCATAGCCCAGTCCGCTCAGGTAGTCGCCTTGGAAATATTCGGGGTTAGCTATGCCATCCTTAGCCATCGGCGTGTAGGTATCGACAAAGCGCACGTGCTGCATGGTGCCGGCCATTTGTTTGAGCCGGGCGTTGAAGGGCACAATGCGGTTGTTGTTCTTAGCCTTGTCGATGGTAGGCAGCAGAGCCTGTATGCTAATTGAGGCATGGGGAGCCAGCCGGCGTACCTCCTCAACCAGCGTGCGGTAGGCAGCAGCCAGTTCGTTAACAGGTTTTTTGGTATAAACAGCGTCGGCCGTACCTACATACAAATATACTTGTGCCGGTTCGGCATTGTCGGGGCGTCCTTTAAAAATGTTGTGCAGGTGTGCCTTCATCTGGGCGATGTTCGTTCCGGGATATCCCCATCCCGTACCCCGATTCTTGATGCGGGGTGAGTGGAGCAGTTCGTGCCATTCGCCGCCATGTACGGCTTCATCGCCAATGAGCAAAATGTCGTTCTGTTGCACCGGATACATGGCAAAATATGAAGCACGCATGCCATACGAACCCTCAAGGCCGGCTGTAGCATTGGCCGCTTTGGCCGGGTAGCAGCATTGACTGCCTACGTAGGGAGCAATTTTGTTGCACCAAATGCGGTAGCCAGAGGCTGTGAGGTGTAAACCATCGAGTGAGTGAGTGTGGTCGCCGTTTTTCGAAACGCTCAACAGTTCGTTGCGGAGGCTGATATAAGTTACACCCAGTTCGCGGCAAATGCGCTCAATGCTGTCGTTCGTTTCGTCAATCAGTTGCATTTTACGCCGGCTGCTTGGTAAAATACCCTGAACATAAAGTTGTGTACGGGGCGATTCCTTTTGGCAGCGCTGCAGCACAGCGCGAACGTTTTTTGCCACGTGTGCCGCATTGTTCATGCCCGGAGTTCCCAGGTCGTTTGTACCAATCAGAAAAAACATTTTGGCCGGTTTGCCCGGCAAGATGGCACCTAAGTTGGCGCGCAGTTCGTTGCTCACCGCCCCCGACACGCCCCGGTTCAGAATGTGGGGATTGTTGAAGGCTTCGCACCACTCATGCATGTTGGTAATGCTGTTGCCCACGAAAACAATGCTGTTGGAGTCGACGGGCAATATCTTGAAGGCATCGTAGCGGTGGTTGCGAAAGGGAAGGTCGGCCCGGGCCGAAACCGAAAATAGAAATGCAAGAATCAGAGAAAATAGTGTGTAACGCTTCATAGCAGTTAAGTATTAGGATGAATACGAAAAAAAGACGGAAGAGAGGCTTCCGTCGTAGCATGTGCAAAATAACTAAAAATGGAGCTACCAGCCAAGCGTACAGCAGGCTTTTATGGTGCTGTTTGGCAAAAGCGCAGTTTTGAACAAAGGCTTGCAAACAATGCGAAGGGCAGGTGCAACCCCCGTTGCAGTTACTTCAGGCGCTTGTTAAGCTTTAAAGGCAAGAAGAAAACAGCCCGTTTTTTTCTTGCTCTGCGCTTTTTGAAGTAACTTTGTAGCCAAAAATCACCAGAATATGTTTGAAAATCTCTCCGAAAGACTCGAACGCTCTTTCAAAATATTGAAGGGTGAGGGACGCATCACCGAAATCAACGTTTCAGAAACGCTTAAAGACGTGCGTCGTGCCCTGCTTGATGCCGACGTTAACTACAAGGTAGCCAAGACCTTTACAGACACAGTCAAGCAAAAGGCCTTGGGACAGAACGTGCTTACCAGTGTGAAGCCCGGTCAGTTGATGGTTAAGATTGTACACGACGAACTTGCCAGCCTGATGGGTGCGCAGGCACACGAACTTAAATTGCAGAGCCGCCCCTCGGTTATCTTGATGGCCGGTTTGAACGGTGCCGGTAAAACCACCCTTTCAGGAAAACTTGCCCTGCTGCTCAAAAATAAAAAGCACCGCAAGCCCCTGCTCGTAGCCTGCGACGTTTACCGCCCGGCAGCAGTTGAGCAGCTCCGTGTGCTGGCTGAGCAAATTGAGGTGCCTATTTACATGAACCTTGATGAGAAGGATCCTGTAAAGATTGCGCTTGAGGGTATTCGCGAAGCCAAAGCCAAGAGCTACGATACCGTCATTGTCGATACTGCCGGACGTTTGGCTGTCGACGAGGAATTGATGAACGAAATTGCCGCCATCAAGGAGGCTATCCAGCCCGACGATACGCTCTTTGTAGTAGATGCCATGACCGGACAGGATGCTGTAAATACAGCTAAAGAGTTTAACGACCGCCTTGACTACGAAGGCGTGGTGTTGACCAAACTCGATGGCGACACTCGTGGTGGTGCTGCACTTTCAATCCGTACCGTGGTCGACAAGCCCATTATGTTTGTCGGTACCGGTGAGAAGATGGAAGCCCTCGATGTATTCCACCCTGAACGTATGGCCGACCGTATTCTCGGCATGGGTGACATTGTCAGCCTTGTTGAGCGTGCGCAGGACATATACGATGAAGAAGAGGCACGCAAACTGCAGCGCAAAATCCAGAAGAACAAGTTCGACTTCAACGATTTCCTGGCACAAATCCAGCAAATCAAAAAGATGGGTAACTTGAAGGATCTTGCTTCGATGATTCCCGGTGTGGGAAAAGCACTCAAGGATGTTGAAATTGACGACAATGCCTTTAAGAGTATCGAAGCTATCATTCTGTCGATGACGCCCCGCGAACGCGAAAATCCTGAAATATTGAACAAAAGCCGCCGCGAACGCATTGCACGCGGTTCGGGTACGACTATTCAGGAAGTGAACCGCCTGGTTAAGCAATTTGACCAGACACGCAAAATGATGAAGATGGTTACCGGCTCGAAAATGGGTAAGATGATGGGACAAATGGCCAAGATGCCCAAGATGCCCGGTATGCCTAAAATGCCTAAATTATAGTACAGCAACCCTTTACGGGCACACCGGGCGTTATCCTTATGCGTCCGGTGGCTGCATACTCTCCTTAAATAATACTACCAGACCATGCAACTCATTGACGGAAAGGCTACGGCAGCCGCTATTAAAAAGGAAATAGCCGAAGAAGTGGAACGCATTGTTGCAGCCGGAGGCCGACGCCCTCATTTGGCAGCAGTGCTCGTGGGGCACGACGGCGGCAGCGAAACCTATGTGCGCAACAAAGTGCAGGCGTGCGAGGCCTGTGGCTTTGAATCGTCGCTCATTACGTATGAAGACGATGTAACTGAAGCCGAACTCCTGGCTTGTGTAGACCGCTTGAATCGCGACGAAAAGGTCGATGGCTTTATCGTACAGTTGCCTTTGCCTGCACACATTGCAGAGCAAAAGGTTATTGAAGCGATTGACTATCGAAAAGATGTTGACGGTTTTCACCCCATCAATGTAGGACGCATGGCCATTGGTTTGCCTTGCTTTGTATCGGCAACACCTAAGGGCATTTTTGAACTCCTTAAACGCTATAACATTGCTACGAGCGGTAAGAAATGTGTGATACTCGGACGTTCGAACATTGTGGGTAAGCCTATGGCACAACTCATGATGCAAAAGCACTATGGCGATGCCACGGTAACTGTATGTCACAGCCATACGGCTAATATCAAGGAGGAGTGTCGCGAGGCCGATATTTTGATTGCAGCCATGGGACGCCCGGCTTTTGTTACGGCCGATATGGTTAAGCCCGGTGCCGTAGTGATTGACGTTGGTACTACCCGCGTAAAGGACGAAACCCGTGCACGTGGCTTCCGCCTGCAGGGAGATGTCGATTTTGAGGCCGTAGCCCCCCTTTGCTCGTATATCACGCCCGTTCCGGGAGGTGTAGGTCCGATGACAATAGCCATGCTGATGCTCAATACGTTGGCTGCAGGCAAGAAGGAGTTTTTTGAGTAATGGGTTTTACTTAGCTTATTCGCTAAGAATCATTCCCCCATACAGGCCCCGCTGACCGCTTGACGGATAGTGGGGCTTTTTGGTGAGGTATGAACATCTTTGTAAGATAGGCTGCGGCTCAGCATAATCAAATTATTGAAAGCACGCTTTTAAATTTGCTTCTTCATTCGCCTTTCACTATCTTTAGATAAGATAGGCTGCGGCTCAGCATAATCAAATTATTGAAAGCACGCTTTCAAATTTGCTTCTTCATTCGCCTTTCACTATCTTTGTACGCAAAAGCAGGATATAGTTTTAATTTTTACTGCATCACAGAACGCATGGAAAATACTTAGAATTGTGTCTTGTCTTTTTGAATTCAGGTGATAAATAATACCTTTAATAACCCATCTAATTAGTTATGGCAAATCTTTTAGACGAAACAACAGGGCCTGTTAACAGCGAGGGCCGCGACATTCATGTAATCGATAAACAGCTTCCTGTTACAATTGGTTTTGGTTCGCTACTCTTCGAAATAGCTTTGTGGCTGGTAGGCCCTTTAGCCGTTTTGCTCTATGTGTTTGTGCTTAGTGGCGGTGCGCTCGAAAATCCCGGTATGGTGGCTGGAATAGGCTGTTTAGTAGGTATGCTGCCCGGCCTTATTTTTGTATTTATGAAGATTTCGGCACGCAACTACTTTCAGCAACTTGAGCAGCGCATACAGGCTGAGGCTTCGAATATCGACAATTTCCTGGAGCAGCGTGTGCAGATTTTGCAGAACGTGGCAGGCATTCTTGACCGTGCCATTGAACTTGATAAAGACGTGATGAAGTCGGTTGCCGCCCTGCGTGCAGGACGGGTCAACGAAACTAACCGCAGCGAGGTAAACCAGCAAATCAATACCGCCTTTGGTCATCTTTTTCCCAACGTCGAAGCCTATCCCGAACTCAAGGCTCATCAGGCGATAGCCGATGCCATGCAGCAGAATAGCTATCTGCAACGCGAAATTACAGCTGCGCGCACCGTGTATAACAGCCGTGTGACGCAGTGGAACACTGACATTTTTGCCTGGCCTACCAAAATGATTGTGGCTGCACGCCAGCAGTACACTACACGCATCCCCTTTACAGCGTCGGCTGAAACAAAAGAGCAGGCACGTGCAAAATTCTTTTAACCCAGCAATATGGCAGAACCCATATACGATCCGCTGAAGGAATATGACCAGGTGTTTCGCGATCGTTTTAAGCAAGTAGCTGAACAAACCTTTGCCGATTTGGCTCAGGCGGCATCAGTTGATGTCGAAGCAAATCGCAATACGTGTGCAACCATCTACGATGTACAAGGCAACAAGAAGGAGGTGGATAACCAAATCAGTATGTGGAACATGCTGCTCGTTGGATTGGTAGTACTGGTATTAGGTATCGGTGTGTTTATGTATTATACCTATTCGAACAGTGGTTTTCGTCCCAATGGTACAATCAATCCTGTTAACTTCTTTGCCGGAGGTTTGCTTGTATTGGGATTGGCAATTTTTGGCGCGGTGAAAATCAATCGCAAACGCAATGATCTTCGAGAAGAAAGCGAAATACTTGCCAGTCAGGCCGAAACCCTAACCCGCCAGGCCTGGCAACAAATGCAACCGCTCAACCGCTTGTTCGACTGGGACGTGCTTGCGCGAATGATTACCCAAACCATGCCTCAGGTAGTTTTCGACCCTTATTTCTCAACCAGGCGTGTAGCCGATTTGAAGCGCATATACCAATGGGATGAAGAAGATAACGAAGATTCCTCGGTGATATTTGTTCACTCCGGACAGATAAACGGCAATCCTTTTGTACTTTGCCGTTCGCTTAATATGGAGTGGGGTACAAAAGTTTATAGGGGTTCGAAAACCATCAGTTGGACAACCCGTGAGCGGGGAGCAGACGGAAAAATGCAGACTGTGCACCATTCTGAAACGCTCTATGCTTACGTAGAAGCTCCTTGCCCCGAATATTTTGAAAGTACCCGGTTGATTTATGGCAATACGGCAGCGCCCGACCTTGTCTTTGACCGTATGCCCAACGGACTGGCAGGCGAAGAGGGGTCGCTGCGTTACCGGTTCAATCGCCGCAAATTGCGTAAAAAGGCACGCAATCTGGAGAATAGCGACTATGCCATGCTTACGAACGAAGAGTTCGAAGTGGCTTTCGATACCAGTAACCGCAACAACAACCAGCAGTTTGCCTTGCTCTTTACACCGATGGCGCAAGCCAGTATGCTCAATTTGCTAAAGGATAAAACCAATGGCTATGGTGATGACTTCAACTTTTATAAGGACCATATGATTAATACCATCGTTCCCGACCATCTGCAGGATATAGCGTTGGATATGAACCCTGCGAACTACTATAGCTTTGATTTTGACCATTCGAAACGGAACTTTGTGGTTTTCAACAACGAACTTTTCCGCGCCATTTACTTTACATTTGCGCCTTTGCTCTGCGTGCCCCTTTATCAGCAGCACCGGCCGCACCACGACATTTATGGCCGCAACATGCAGTTACAAAGTGCTGCCTGGGAACACGAAGCCCAAGCCAACTTTTGGGGGCAGCAGCGCTTTAGGCATGCAAAGTGCGAAACTCCCAGTATACTCAAAACCACCGAGGTGGAGCGCAGTGGCAGCAAAGTAAAAGTTAAAGTCGCTGCTCATGGTTTTTACACCGAGCAGCGTTTAACCTATGTAAGGCGTAGGGGGGGTGACGGCCGCACCCACCAAGTGCCGGTTTATTGGGACGAATATATGCCTATTACAGGTAAAGGTTCGCTCACGCTGTGCGAAGATCCCGGATTTGACGATGTTGCATGCAGTGTAGCCAGCCGTGCCGACTATATTGAAAAATTCCTGGTTGATAACCAGCTTCAGCATTACCGCAAGCACATGGCATCAAAGTGCAAATAGATGATTCGTCAGTGCCACTTGTTTTACGATTAAAGCGTCTATGAATTTGCCTTTTCAGATAACTGACACCTCTCAGATAATCATATTTATCGGTCTGCAAGCCAGTGGAAAGACAACGTTTTATGAGAGCCTGCTGGCCTGTCGCGGATTGGTGCATATCAATCTCGACACCCTACATACACGCCATCAGGAAGCAATGGCTATTAGAACTTGTTTGGACAGTAAGAAGTCGTTGGTAATAGACAATACGAATCCGCAAATTATCGACAGGCAGCGCTACATTCCGCTTGTGAGGGCGCAAGGGTATGAGGTTATCGGAATTTTCTTTCAGAGTAGGGTGAGGGATTGCATTGAACGGAACGAACAACGTGATTGTCGAGTACCACGCCATGCCATACCTTGCACTTCGAGCAAACTGCAAATGCCCACTTATGACGAAGGATTTGACCAACTCTACTTTGCGAGAATTGTTGACCAGGGTTTCGAAATAACAAAATGGAATGAATAGATTATGAATTTTGATGCACTCGACCAGCAGATGAGAAGTTTTGAGCAATCGCTTGACCGCTGTATGCCTCAAGATATTTACATGGTAGTACGATTAGACGGGCATGGATTCACGCGGCTCACCAAGCGAGAATGGGATTTAGACAAACCTTTCGACATCCGGTTCCGCGATTATATGATTGCTACGCTACGTCGATTAATGGATTGCGGTTTCAGAATAATCTATGGCTATAGCCAGAGCGATGAGATTTCGTTACTTTTCCATTTGAAGGAATCCACCTTCGGACGCAAGGAACGCAAGTTGCTGTCGATACTTGCCTCCGAGGCTTCGGTTACGTTTTCGATGGCATCGGGGAAACATGCCGTATTCGATTGTCGCCTGATTCCGTTGCCAGACGAGCAGCATGTTATTGACTATTTCCGTTGGCGACAAGAAGATGCCCAACGCAACTCGCTCAATGGCTATTGCTACTGGCTTTTGCGAGCCGACGGACTTTCTGCACGTGAGGCGCAACAAAGGATTAGCGGATTTTCGAATGCACAAAAGAATGAACTTCTTGTCGATCATGGAATTCACTTCAAGAATCTGCCACCGTGGCAAAAGTATGGTGTGAGTATGTATTACACCGATGTTGAGAAAGAAGGCTTCAATCCCGTTACTCAACAATCAAAACCTTGTATCCGACGGGTGTTGCATCTAGCAGATGAACTACCCGTGGGGCCTTCCTATTCTGCGTTTCTATCTCAGATTATTGCTGTCCAGTAAACCTTTTTCAAGCAATATAAATATGGGCTGACACCTTGTAAGAGGTGTCAGCCCTTTTTGATGATTTTTATTTTGCTAAAATAAAATATAACTCAAAACAGGCATTTTACCAGACAGCAATAAAATAGAAATTGTGCAAACCAACAGTTGTTATAAATAGTTTGCCTGCCTGTAGTAGAAGTGTGCTTGAAATGTATAAATACTGCAATCTTATCGTCATTTGCCAGCACTACTTTTGCACCGACAAAAGTATTCATCCACATCAAAAGACATGAACAAAAGAAAGTTACTACTTCCATTGCTCTCCTTAGCACTCTGCGGAAACGTTTATGGACAGTCGGGCACGATTGAAGGACGTCCGGTTATGAAAGTAGACGAAACAGCCACCTTTCGGGTTGTAGGCACCACCGATGTTTCGAATTACGAATGGATTGCTCCTACAGGCTGCCGCATCGTTTCGGGGCAGGGCACACCGACCATCGAAGTGACCTCAACCTTCCTGGCACAGGACAGTCCTTTGCGGCTGGTGCTTAAGCAGCATGACGGAACTGACCATACACTGGATTTTCCCATAAAGTTTAGCCGCTATGTACAAAGTGTAAAGGACTATACCATAGCACTGGGCGAGTCGGTAGAAATTGGTGGCGAAAAGCGTACGGAAGCCGACATTTATTATACACCGGCCGAAGAAGGACAGGTAGTTGCACACCGATTGACTGTCAGCCCCAAGACCGGTGTATATGTCGAAATGACTAAGCCTTACCTGCAGACCGCAGGACCTCATTCGATGTGGATTTGTTGGAAGACCTCCTTCGAACAGACTCCGAAGGTGATTTATGGCACCGAGAAAGGTAAACTAACTGAAACGCTGGAAGGAACTACAGACGACCTTTCAGAATTGGGTAACCAGTACTATTGGAACTCTGTTCACCTAACTGGTCTTAAACCCAATACCATTTATTATTATCAAGTGATAAGTGGCGACCATCGGAGCGAAGTATATCACTTCCGTACGATGCCCGCTAAAGAAAGTCGCGAACCTATGCGTATTCTTTTGATGGGCGACCATCAAATCAAGAGCCGAAGCGGCTATGAATGGCTGATGAAGGCTGCCCAACGTAAGATACAAGAGGAATATGGCGATCCGGCAGCTTCGGTCAATATGATTATGAATATTGGCGACCAGGTGGATATTGCTACCTTGGAGCAGTATGAGCAGATTCACCTCTACAAGTCGGAACTTCTTTCGCCCTATTTGCCTATTATGACGGCAGTCGGCAATCACGACACCTATGGTGATACGGGTATGCACCGCTACAATACGCATTACCATTATGAAGATTTGGAATACCAGGGTATAAGCAGTGGTACCGAAAACTATTATGCATATCAGGCCGGTCGCATCCTCTTTGTGGTGCTCTCGTCAGAACATACCGGCGATGAACAGAAAAACTGGGTGCGTAAGGTGGTTGATGCTGCCAAGCAGGACGATAGTGTCGACTTTATTATCAGTGTAAACCATCGCCCCATTCAAGCCGAACAATACATTGGCGATATCTCGGCCTGGATAAGGAACGAAATTGTGCCCATCCTCTCCGAAACCCCCAAGCATGTGCTTAATTATGGTGGACATCACCATCTTTACCATCGTGGACAACTCACTGACTATCCGCTTTATCACATCATCAATGGCGGTGCTTCGTGGGACCAACTTTGGGGCATGTCGTCGGAGTGTGACTACGATGATGTTCAAAAAACGATTGACTATTGGGGCTATCAGATATTGGAATTTGACTTTGAGAAAAAGGAAATGAAGGCCACCTGCTATGCGATTGGCAATAAGGATATCGTGACCGATAATATCCAAATTGATACCTTTAGCCGCACGCTCGGGAAGGCTGCTCCGCAAAAGCCCGAAATCAAGGAACTTGCAACCGATACTGTGACGTTACCCTTTACGTTTGAGGGATCTGTCTATCAAACGGATACCGACGAGAAGTTGAACACGGTGCAGTACCAGTTCTCGCTGAATAAAGACTTTTCGACCGTTGAGTATAATAAAGTGCGCGATGTTGAAAACCTTTACGGATCTACCGGAAAGCCTTTGCATATACCCATTGACTTAAACGAGCGAACCGATATTACCCGCCTCACCATCGAGGAGAATCAACTTAAAAACGGCACCTACTATGTGCGTATGCGCTATCGCGATGCCAATATGGAGTGGTCGGAATGGTCAGATAGCCGCCAGTTTACCGTAACGGGCAGTATATCGGGCGATCCTGCTATTACCTTGGAGCAAGTGAGTGTAGAGCCTGGTCAAGATCTGGTTATTGCTTACGAGCATGCACCCGTCGGAAAGAATGCCTGGATTGGCATTTACCGTAAGGGCGAAGTGCCGGTACTTACCCGCTCGTATAAATGGCAGTATACCCCGGCGCAGTCGGGTACACTGACCTTCAATATTGACGATACGAACGAATACTTTGCCGTGCTTTTCAAGGACAAAGGCTACACTGAAATCAGTAAACGCATCCCCTTTTATGTTGGACCGAAGCCCCAGCTCAGTTTGCAGAAAACGGCCTACGAGGAAGGCGAAGCTATCGAAATCAGTTATGCCAATGCTCCGGCCATGAAGGATGACTGGATTGGTATTTACAAACGTGGAAAAACGCCTGGAACGGCCGACCTTTCCGATTCTTGGGACTATCTGGGTCAAAAGGTTGAAGGTACACTGACCTTAGGAAAGGGATTGCCCAAAGGCTATTATTTTGTGAACTACTTTACCAAAGGTGGCTATTTTGAACCAGCTGAGCGTACTTATTTTTCAATTGGTAAAAATATATCATCAGTGTCAACCGACAAAACCGTGTTTACCACTGAAGAGTCTATACAGATTCATTATCAAAACGGACCAGGTACTCCTAAGGATTGGGTCGGTGTGTATCTTGATGGCAAAGACCCGAATGTTGACGAATTGGATGGGTTCTATTATACCTATGGAGCAACTGAAGGAACCATTTCAGTTAAGGCTGGCGAACTCAAACCTGGCGATTATTTTGCCTCGCTCTTCATTAACGACTCTTACGACGAAGTTTCTGAGCGTATCCACTTCAAGGTTGAAGGCGAAACCGTGGGTATAGATGCACCTGCTGCCGATGAATCGTTAAAGCTTTATCCCAATCCGCTTACAGGCGGTGTGCTGCATCTTGAAGGAAATACCTATACTTCAGCTGCAATCTACAGCATAACGGGTAACCTTTTGCGTAAGGTTGGTTTGCAGCAAGGCAATTGCAACATTTCGCTCAGCGACCTGCCTGCGGGTATGTACCTCATTCGTTTTGCTGATGGTGACAATGCCGGAACAGTGCGCAAAATATTGAAGACCGGTAAGTAAAATCTATTTCAACTGCTGCTATAAATACAAGGCAGCCGCTGTACGTGTCGCTTCCTGCAAAGGATGCTGACTGGTACAGCGGCTGCTTGTTTTTGGTATGGGAACTTGCCAGAGTTGGCAGGCTCAATGAATGGATGAGTATCAGAAGTGCCACTTTACGTCAACCCCGAAGTGGCGAGGCTGGCTGTATTGGGCAAATCGGCGGTTCATACTGTCGAACGAGAAGGTAGCGTAGCGCGATGCCGTCAGGTTACGTCCCCAGGCCTCAATGCGTACGTTTCCGGCCAGTTCAAAGCCGATGCGTGCTGCCAGTGTAGCATAAAAATTCTGTCCAAAGGTGTTAGCCTCATTCCATACAACTTTGCCTGCTCCGCGCACATCACCTCCAATGCTCCAGGCCTTGAAAAGGGTATGTTTGAGCGGTTGTCTGAAGTCGGCCGAGGCACTGAATGTATGTTCAGGCACATAGGGCACACGGTTGCCGGTATAGTCAACAATTTGTCCCGATGCTGTAGTGCCTAAGTTGTAGTTAGTAAACTCGGCATGTGTGTAGCCATAGGCGGCAGCTAATTGCAGTCTGCTATCGAACAGTTGTGAGCGCAGGGCAGCCTCAATGCCGCAGCTGCGGCTGCGTCCGGCGTTCACCATGATGCGTCCCATGCCGCTAACTGCAAATTGTGCCAACTGTTGGTCGCGTGTTTTCATATAGAACGCTGAGAGGTCGAGTTGCAGCATGCGGTCAATCAGGTTGAGGTGTGTGCCTGCTTCATAGCTCCAGGTATATTCTGGTTTGTAGTGCAAGGTTCCGGCATCGGGTACTTGAGGCGTATACTTGTCGAGTACGGCCGTCATGCCCTTGATGGCATTTTCTTTCATGGCCTCGGGCATAGGCAGTTTGTTAATCGTAGCAATGCTGTAGTCCTTTACACTGAGCATCATGTCGCGTTGCAGCAGCGATTGGCAAAGGTCAGAGTAGGCTTGGATGTTGTATCCGCCCGAGCGGTAGCCTTTAGCTACACTGAAATAAACATTGCCAAGTTCATTGGGTAGGCGGTAGCTGAGCGAACCTTTGGGCAATACTTGCCAGGAGTTGTGATAAAGGTGCTTGTTGAGTTGGGGTTTGACAGCCAGATTCGTGTCGAAATTCATGGCAGGTCCCATCGACATGCCAAAGTGGAAGGGAACTTCGCCGGTGCTGCCCGAATGGAGTCGGAGTTCGCGGTAGTCGTAATCAACACGCAAGCCAAGTGTGAGCGAAAGGCCCTCAATCAAGAGATCGTTAACGACCGATTGGTGAAACAGGGCCACGTTGGCCGAAGGGGTTACCAGGCGGGCATCGAAGGGAATCTGATTGCCCGTAAAGCCCAAGCTGATGCTCGGCTTGGTGGGCATTACACCGGCTAACTGTTTGTTCAGGTAGGATACACCATCTTCATAAAAAGTTACCGGACAGCCGGTGCGCAGGTATTGGTACATGCCAAACAGGCCTGTAGTCCATTGCCAGCGTCGTGGTCCGGCAGGGCTTTTTAGGGCAATTTCCTCGCTTACTGTGTGCATGTACTGTTTTTGTTCGAGCGAAAAAATGTCGGCTGCTGTAAAGTCCTGGTCCATAAACAGGCGGTCGTCGAGATGTTGGTAGGCAGTGATGGAACTGAGTACCATTCGGGGCAGGCGGTGTTCAACGTTCAGCCCGGTATTAAACAAGTGACGGCGGTAGCTGCTAGGGCGGTTTTGTGCCAGTGTGCCTAGAGTGGGGGGTGTGCTGCTTTTGGGGGCAGGTGATAAATTCTCTGTTAAAAAGTAAGGGCAGGCATCCTCATCGCTGTATTCGTACGAGGCAGTCCAGTCAACCTTTACCACATTCGTGGGTTGCCATGCCCAGCGCAGGCGTCCGCCGGCGGCTTCCGACCCATCTTGTTTGCCTCCGGTAGCGGCATTGCGGTAAAAGCCGTTTTCGCCGGTGTAGTAGGCGCTAAGACTGATGCCCATGCGGTCGGCAGGATGAAGATAGGTGGTTACCGAAGCCCGGCGTCCGCCCGTGCGCGATGTCCAGCCTGCACTCACGTCCGTGCCCGAATGGGTTAGCGGGTCGGCTGTGAATACGCGTATCAGTCCGCCCATGGTGTTGCGTCCGTAGAGTGTGCCTTGCGGACCGCGCATCACATCTACGCGGTCAATACCTTCAAACCGGAAGTCGTAGGCCGATTTATCGGTGTAAGGTACGTTGTCAACATAAAGCCCTACGGCAGGGGTGTTGATGCGTGAGCCAATGCCGCGGATGTAGCAGGCCGAAGTGATGCGGCTGCCGTATTCGGGCATGTAAAAGTTTGGGGCGTATGAAGCTAAACCATTGACCGATGTAACGCCTCGTTGTTCAAGTGCCGTTTGGTCGAATAGCGATACGCTCAAGGGCTGGCGGCGCAGTTGGGCCGTTTCCTTGGGCGAGGCTACTACAACGGCCTCTTCAATATTGAACTGTTTGAGCGAGTCGGTGTCGGCCGACAGTAAAGTTGTGAGTAACGGGATAATCAACATGGTGTTTGCATTAAAAAAAGGTAAAGTGCCGCATGGCGTTGTTGCTTGGAGTGTACCGGCGGCTTACGTGGTGCAAAGTTACGGGCTTTAATTTGTCTTAACAATCCTTATTTATAGGTAGAACGCTCTCCGGGTATTTTTGTGTACTGCAAGTCTATAAAAGAGCGGCTGCCTACTTGTTGAAGTTTACAAGCAGGCAGCCGTTATTGCAGGTATTGCACGTTGGCAGAATAGAAAGTAGAGAACAATAATGTTCAGCAGAGGAATGGATATGCCGGTACTTAGAAGCAGTATTTGGTGCCGACAGTCAGTGCGGCTGCACCTTCAAAAGGCCGTGACGAAGCGTAGGGGCGGATGTGTTTGGAAAGGAACATACCCTCGGGCTGTACAAACAATTCTACCTCGGGCGATACCTTCCAACCGGCTTGCAGCGCAAACTGGAAGCCCGGTGTTACTTGTGCTTCAGTGCCACGGCGTTTGCTGATTTGGAGCGAAGCTCCGGCTATACCGGTGAGTTGGAAAACCTTGTCGGCCGTTGACTCGCCGGTTATAGCACTGCGCAGGTTGAGCAGATAGTTGGCACCGATGGCAGTTACATCGTCCTTTTTACGTGAGTTAAAGTTGGTATGTGCGTGCGAAAGGGTTGCCTGCACACCATGCAGTCCGTTCAGCCATTGTCCGTACGACAGGCCGCTTAGCACGGCAAACTTGTCTTTACGACCGGCGTAGTGAATGTTGTGCGAGTAGTAGGCCGAACCGATGGCAGCCGAAACAAAGTGCTTGCGCTCGGGTGCGGGCAGTTCTTTCAGCCCTTCGGGGCGGTTAAAACTGTAGTCAACACCGAGCAGGAGTTGCGGCTGAATGTGGGCGCGTCCCTGGTTCTTGAGGCGTTTTGACATGCGGTAGGCCAGCTGAGGCTCAAGGTAAAGGCTGACGGGACCTCCAACACGTACCGAGAGTTGGCCACCGGCATGGATGTCGGCCACAAACTTGGTGCGTTGGTTGTAGTAGTCGATTCCCATGTTGAAGCCTGCTAGTGCCCTGATACTGACTACGCGGTTGGGGTCGTAGCCATAGGTGTGGGCCGTGAGGTCGGCCACGTAGTCGGCACCTGTTACGAGCGTGCCGTAGTATTTGCCCTGTGGACGGTTTACAAATCCTTGTACATTGGCTCGCCATGCTGAGACGGGCGAGAACCAGTGCGTGTAGCTGAGTCTGCCTGACGGACCATAGTACTGACTGTTTCTGATTCCGTTGAGCTGGGTGGCTACACCGCCGGCAAAGGAGATGGATGAGGGCAACCCGCCTTCGTCCTCAACCACCTGGTACATGGCTTTGCGGTCGTAGCCGCGCAGTGCCAATTGTACACCGGCTGAGGCCGAGGCTATCCAGTCGAGTTTACTGTTGCGGAGCGCAGTGGGCAGATAGTGTTTGCCATAGGCTTGCAATTTGGGCTCGATGTAGAGTCCGAGCATCGGGTTGAGGTGCCATGAGGCTCGTAGCGAGGCATTCATACCAAAGAATACCTGCTGGCGTGCTTGCCTTCTCGAAATGTTCATGCCCAAACCAGTCGATAGATCGAACACGCGGTCGGGGTCGTAGCCGCAAAGGGCATTCGTTAAATGAAACAGATAGTCGGCACCTACGTCTACGTGTTTCAGCCGTTTGCCTTCGGCATATTGTGTTTCGGCGCCTTGTGCCCAGATGCGCACGCCATGCAAGTTGTTGAACCATTTACCTACGGCAGCATAAACTTGCGGGCGGATAAAGCCGTCGATGTTTTTTTCAGCATTGCGTGTAATAGGCAGGTTGCCACCAATACCACCTTCAATAAAGTAGTAGTTGTGTTTGAGTGAGGCATTCTTGTCGTTGTCTGAGCCGTTGTGCGCGTTTGGGTAGTCAAAGTAGTAATTCATACCAATAAGCGCATTCGGCATGATGTGCCAACTGTTGTTGGCGTAGTTATTGAAGTTGGAGGCGTAGGCATCAACGCGAGGTTCGAAGGTAAGGCCAATTTGATTGTTGAGGCGCAGTACGCCTTGAAATCCTCCGCCTGTTCCAAAAATGGTGTGAGCTCCCAGTGCGGTCATACTGGCATTGATGCCGGCACCGGCCACCAGGTTCACAGCCCATTTGCGGTCGCTGCGTGGTCCGCCAAAGAGTGAGTGAAGGTTAAGCAGGTAGTCGAGTTGTACACCAAATGCCTTGAGGTCCTCGCCATTGCCGAGTTTTTGATACGTAGCGTTTCCTGCCAGTCGGATACCATGATAAGGGTCAAAGTCTTTTCCCAATCCTAAGAGGAAGTGTCCTCCCCACTCTTTGCATCTCGAGGCGGTCGATTTGCCCGGCAATATTGAGGGTCCGCCTGCCAATGTCAGATACATGCCATCGAGTATGCGTGGTTTGGACAGGCTGTCGTTGTTGGTGGCCGCTGTTTGCGGGCGTTGTGTGCCGAGTCGGTAGCCCAATCCGGCCGTGAGGTTGGCATGAGGCTTGAATTTTCGCCATTCGTTGTCGTTGGTTATACGGCTGTCGAGCATGCCAGCCTGTGCTTCGAGGTAGAGGTAGGTAAATGGCGAGAGTGCATATTGACCGCGCAATCCCAGATGTGCTTCCCAGGCAGATTGCTGTTTGTCGTTGCTGTTAGCTAATTTGACTCCTCCACCGGCTATGCCGTACACTTCAAAGCGTTTAGGAGTGGTATAGTTTCGGTTAGCAACAGCCGTAATGTTGAGCAGATAATCAAGGCTGAATGAAGCAAAGTCAATATCAAGGTTTTGGTGATACATCCTTCCGCCGTCAATGCCCAGTCTCCATCCGTGTTCGGGGGTAGCCCAGTCGCCCACGTGCAAGCCGCCTTGTACCCCTGCCTTCAGGTTAGAGCGTCCCATGACATTAAGTCCCCCTCCAATTTCGGTAAAGAGGTGGTCGCCAAAGCGTTTGTTGGGGTAGTGCTTGGTAACGGCAGGTTTTTGCAGCAGGTAGTCGAGTGCATTTCCCTGCAGTTGGGCTGTGGCATTTACGCTGGTAAGCCCCAAGAGGCAAATGCCGAGGCAGCGCGTATATATTTTGTTCATTATCTTCTTTTTCGTTTTTACTTCTTTTGTTTGTCGAGCAGCAGGTCGTTCACGTCACCGTCTACGAGCGCTGTTTTCTCAAGTTCTGGATTGGCCTTTAACGCTTTTTTTAGAGCCTCGTAGGCCTCGAGCGGTTTTTCGAGTCGGTTCAGGCAGATGGCTTGCAGATAGTGTGTCAAAGCCTGTTCCTTGGGCAACTGTTCGCAAATGGCCAAAGCTTCTTCATTGCGTTTGAGTGCCAGCAGCATGAGCGCTTCGTTTTGTTTGCCGGTAGCAGCAATGGTGGCAAAGTTTTCGGCATAGCGTCCGTTGAGTGCACCGCTAATGGCATGCAGCAACTTGTATTCGTCGGTAACAGGTAAGTAAGTTGTTACTGAGTCGGCAGCTGCATATTGGCCGTTGGCAATGAGCGCAATGGCATGGTTGGCATTTACTGTGGCTGGAGCTTTTTCGCCGGTAAAGGGGGCGAGCAGTTTGGGTTCGGAGGCATTGCGTTGGATAAGGAGTGCCTGGAGGTCGTTGGCTGCAACCATAAACGAGGGATAAAGTTCGAGCGCCTGACGCAGGTATTTTTCGCGGAGTTCCGTGTCGTCGGTTTCGCGGTAGAGTCTGAAGTACTCGTAGCGTGAGAGCTGTCGGTAGTCCTTATTATAGAGTGCCTTGATTTCGTCGATGTTCAGTTGTCTGAAGATGGTGTACTCCATGTTGTACCCTACGGCGCGGAGTTGCGGCAGGTAGGTATTGAGCAGGAGGGGTCTGTAGCACTTAAGCCGGCGTATGTGTTGTCCTTGTGCGTCGATGTGCTTGTACTTTTCGATAATGTCCTCAAGTTGTCCGGCCTCGGTAAACAGACTGTCTTTGCGCAGCAAACGAGCCACCTGGTCCCAGCCGGCTACTTCGGCGTTCGAACTGAACTTCATGTTAGTGCGCAAGTGGGCCGGCACGCGTTCACGCAGGTAGTTGAGTGCGTAGTCCATGCGCTTTTGTGCCAGTTTCAGGTTGCTGGCGTAGCGTCCATCGGGCGATGAGGTACCCTCAATGTTGAGTGCCTGCAGAGTAGCATCGGGCGTTTGCTCGATGTTGCGTATCTGCTCCTCGAGTTTTTGTATTTCGGCTTGGTTGTGTGGGTTCTCAGGGTTGAATTCAGCCTTTCCGATGTCAAAGCGCAGGTCTATTTGTCCTTTGCTGGCTCGCAGTTGCTTTTCGGCCTTGGGGTAGAGGGTCGTGTCGGTAATTTCGTGAGCACTGAATGAGTAGTCAAGCCAGCGCAGTGGGTTTACCGTACCTTTGGCAATGGTGGTAGTATCGCGGTAACATATTTTGTTATAGTCCTCGATGGCCATGTAAACGTTGCAGCTGTATTCATCTTTAATGCGTTCGATGTAGATGGAGTCGCTGTAGCCAATGATGTCGTTGGTACGTCCCTTTTCGCGCATGCTACGGTTGCGTACGGCAACGTAGTTGGCCAGCGGGTCACCTTTATCCATCTCGAAGTCGTACATGCGCTGCTGGGTGCGGTTGTAGGTTTTGGCATCGTACACTAACGGACGCATTAAAATGTCGGTACCCGTAGTATTGTTGCTCAGTATAGGCTGTACGACCAGGCGGGTATCGATGCCGAACATTTCGCGCGGAACGCGAACGCGGGTACGAATGTGCAGGTAGTTTCCCTTAACTTCAATGTCGGTTTGTTCGGGCTGTACACGGTCGGTGATGCGCTTGGCCACCACTTCGGTCGTGTTGAGAAAGTAGTCCTGCTCTTCCATGTTTACCTCAACAAAGTTTCCCTCTTTGAGTTTGACAGTGCGGCGTTCGGCTCCCACCATCGAGAAGATGAGGGTAGACTTGGGGCGCACATCAATGGCAAAACGGCCGTCCTGGTCGGTTTGGGTAAGCAGGCGTTTGCTATCTTGATCAATAATGTTTACACCATATAGCGCGTTGCCCTTATTCTTGGATTTTACAACGCCGGTTATACGTATAACTTCTTGGGCTGCCACCTGGCCTATACAGCACAGGGAGCATAAAAGCAGTTGTAAAAATTTTGGTCCGGGGTGTAAAATGCTCAGCAGGCGAGTTATTGTTTGTTGCATAGCAATGGAGTAGTTGTAAAGAATCAGAAAGAGAGTGGATGCTTACTTGATGATGTATACAAAAGTCAGCCCCACTTTGAGCGGAGCAGCCAGCCAGCGTTTATTGTTGGCATTGGCAGGGGCATTGGTGGTGGCTGCATATTTGCGTTCTTTTACGCGCAGCAGACCAACGCCGGCTGTAGCCTCCATGCTCCAGCGTTTGCTCAACACAAAGGAGTATCCGTAGGTAGGGCCTACGCCGTAACCGTTGCCCTCGTGGGTAGTTTGGTCGTAAGTTAGTTTATAGTCGCTGACGAGAGCCATCAAGCCAATAAAATGCCCAGCTTGAGGGCGGGCGCTGAACCAGTAGCGCATTTCGGGCATAACACCCGCCATGCGTGTGTTGACTTTCGAAATGTCAAATCGGTTAAAGGCTGTTTCGAGGTTGAGTGTAAGGTGGCGGTTGAGCCGGAATTCTGCTCCAAGGTTGGGCGTAGCGGCAGCCCAGTAGAGTGCATTGGTCTTGACCGATACACGTTGGGCAAAGGCTGTAAGGCTGCAGGCAGCCAGCAGGGTAGTGAACAGCGGGCGTATGGCTTTTGATATGTGAATCATTGGGTTGATAATAGCTAGCAATAAGGGTCTGAAAACAATGACTGTTAATTAGGATAAGTTCTTGACGGGTGGAAGGCTTTATGATAATATTGTTCCGGACTGGAATCTAAATTCCGGCAAGCCACATTTTGTAAAGTTTCTGAAGTGTTGATAGGTTGGAGTGATTTTAGTGTCGTAGTTTGGACTGCAAAATTAGTAATTTTTTTGGGCGTATGATACATGTTGTTCGCTAAAAATACTTTGATTTTCCATGAAGAATGTGTGGCGTAATGGTTGCAGTTCCTTAAAAAATAAGTAATTTCGGTAGTGGGCTGATGTCTGTTATCGGTTGTTTGTGAGTCCGGCATACAGGTATTAAGCGGTTAAAGACCGTTTGGCCGTATACCGGGCTCACAAGTAGTTGTTACGGCTAATTGGCCGGCATGTCGTTAGCCTGTAGCGCGGCCTGGTCGTCGTATTGCTTTTGCAGTTTGACAAGTTCTTTCAACAGCCGGCGGGTAATTTTTTCGGTGCCCGGCTGGCCGTATAGGTTGTGCATTTCCTGCGGGTCGTTGTTCAGATTATAGAGTTCCCAGGCGTTGTTGTCGTTATAAAAGTGAATCAGTTTCCAGCCATCGGCCGTACGAACACCGTAGTGGCGTTTTACGCTGTGCTCGGCTGGATATTCGTAAAAGTGGTAGTACAGGCTTTTGCGCCAGTTTTTGGGATGTTTGCCTTGCAGCAGGGGTAGGAGCGAAACACCTTGGATATCGGCCGGAATGGGAGCACCTGCTAAATCAAGAAAAGTGGGAGCGTAGTCAATGTTCTGTACCATCTCGCTGATTTCGCCCCGGGCTTTAAGCCCCTTGGGCAACTGCATGACGAGGGGGGTGGAGAACGACTCTTCGTACATAAAGCGCTTGTCGAACCATCCGTGTTCGCCCATGTAGAAGCCTTGGTCTGAGGTATAGACCACTAGGGTTGAATCGAGCAGACCCGCCTGTTCCAAATAGTCGAGTGTACGCCCTACGTTATCGTCGAGCGTTTTTAGAACTTTGGCATAGTCGCGCATGTAGCGTTGGTATTTGAACTCGGCAAGTTCCTTGCCCGTAAGGTTGCGGCGATAAAAGTCGCGGGCCAGTGGCTCGTAAAAGTCGTTATAGGCTTGCAGGTCGGCACTGTCAAGGCGTGCAATCATGTTGAGATAGCCCCCCGAAAGGCGTGTCTGGATGCCCGGTCGGTACATTTTGTTGTCGTACACCAAGTCCATGTGCCTGTTGTTGCCTATTTCCATTTCTTGTGTTTGGGCCGCCTCGCGTCCGGCGTAGTTGTCGTAGAAGTTGGTAGGCAGGCTGAAGGTGTGGTCTTCGTAGGCTTGCAGGTATTTAATTTCGGGTAGCCAGCAGCGGTGACAGGCTTTTTGGTGGATAAACAAGGCAAAGGGTTTGGAGCGGTCGCGCTGATGTTCCAGCCAGTTGATGGCCTTGTCGGTAACAAGGTTGGTGATGTAACCATGTTCGCGCACCTGTGTGCCGTCCATGCGGATAAAGTCAGGATTGTAGTAGTCTCCCTGTCCGGGCACAATATTCCAGTAGTCAAAGCCGGTGGGTGTGCTTACCAGGTGCCATTTGCCGATAAGGGCTGTTTGGTATCCTGCCTGCTGCAGGAGTTTGGGCATGGTTTGCTGTGTACCGTCGAACACGCCATGCTCATTGTTGGTAAATCCGTTTTTATGAGAGTGTTTACCGGTAAGCATACAGGCACGACTCGGACCTGAGAGAGAGTTTGCTACATATGAGTTGACAAACTTAACACCGTTGTTGGCAATGCGGTCGAGGTTGGGGGTTTCGACATAGCGGTTGTCGTAGCAGCTCATCATTTGTGCCGTGTGGTCGTCGGTCATGATGTACACAATGTTGTAGTGACCTTGTGCACTGAGAACTGCGGGTAGAAATATATGTGAAAGGAGCAAGAATTTCTTTTTCATGAAAATTGCGTTACTGGATAGAGCATATCTGGAATATACTCATGATGGTGGTTTGTGCCCCATGTGGGGTGAAAAGTATACAAACGCTCCCTTCAGAGCCGTGGTGCCCGGGCCGGAAAGCCCTGTTGCGCAACAGGTACTGAAGGGAGTGTGAGTATAAATAGTACTTTTATTTTTGGGTCATGTTGTATACAATGTCCATGATTTGCTTGCCGAGTGCATCGGCCTCTTCGATAGAGTGGGCTTCGGAGTAAACACGGATAATGGGTTCGGTGTTGCTCTTGCGCAGATGTACCCACTTGTCGGTAAAGTCAATTTTAACACCGTCAATATCGGTTACTTTCTCCTTCTTGTACAAGTCCTTTACCTTTTGCAGGATGGCAAAGATGTCGGTTGTAGGCTCAAGGTCAATACGGTTCTTGGCAATGTAGTATTGGGGCAGTGAGTCGCGCAACTCGGTAGCGCGCATGCCGGTTTTGGCCAGATATGTCAAAATGAGGGCAATACCAACCAGCGCGTCGCGTCCGGAGTGTGCGGCCGGGTAGATAACACCACCGTTGCCTTCGCCGCCAATGACAGCACCGGTTTCCTTCATTTTGGTAACGACGTTTACTTCGCCCACAGCAGCTGCTGTGTAGTTGCAACCATACTTTTCGGTCACATCGCGCAAGCCACGGGTTGAAGAAAGGTTCGAAACCGTGGGGCCGGGGGTGTGTTGGAGAACGTAGTCGGCGCAGGCTACGAGGGTGTTCTCTTCGCCAAACATAGAGCCGTCTTCGCAAACCAGGGCAAGGCGGTCAACATCGGGGTCAACAACAATGCCCAAGTCGTGACGGCCCTTACGCAACAGGTTGCGTATTTCAGAAAGGTGCTCTTTGAGAGGCTCTGGATTGTGTGAGAAGTCGCCCGTAGGCTCGGTGTTGAGTCCTGTAACCTGAGTAACGCCCAGCTGACCAAGTAGTTTGGGCAGAATGATACCGCCAACAGAGTTTACCGTATCGATGGCTACGGTAAAGTGGGCGCGGCGGATAGCATCGATGTCAACAAGCTCGAGTTGTTTAACCATTTCGATGTGACGCTGGTCGTAACTGAAGTTTTTGGTGTAGCAGCCCAAACTGTCGACATCGGCAAAGTCGAAGTCGCAATTGTTTGCTTTGCGTACCACTTCCTTGGCTTCCTCAGGTGGTAGGAATTCGCCCTTTTCATTAAGGAACTTCAAGGCGTTCCATTGGCGAGGGTTGTGGCTGGCGGTAATGATAATGCCACCGCAGGCCCGTTCAAGGGTTACAGCCAGTTCGGTGGTCGGGGTGGAGGCTAAGCCGATGTTTACAACGTCAAAGCCCATGCTCATGAGCGTACCGCATACTATGTGGCTGGCCATCTCGCCTGAAATACGCGCATCGCGGCCTACTACAATCTTGCGGCGGAAGGTGCGGTTTACTACTTTTTCGCGCAGTGCAGCGTAGGCTGATACTGATTTGGCAATATCTACCGGGGTCAGCGTATCACCGGTGCGGCCGCCAATGGTACCGCGAAAGCCGGATATAGATTTGATAAGAGTCATAGTATCTCAGAATTTGTTCTTTTATTTATCGCAAAGGTAGTAATAAAAATGTATTTACGACAGTTTGTGTTCATAAACGTGTGTTTGGACAATCCCTTTTTTGTAGGCGGTTTGTCTGGGAAAAGCAGACTTTTGCAAACTTTCGCATGTATGCCGTAAGATGTGGCTCATATAAAATATTTTCAACGTTTTATAGTTAAAGCTTTGTAGCAGAAGTTAAGCAAGCCCCGCGCGCTCCTAACGAGTGGCGGGGCTTGAGTGTGGGCATATTTATGAGTGATTATGTATTGGTATGATGCTTTATTGCTTCAGTACGCGGCCTTTAACAAGGGTGCCTTGTTGGTTGTGTGCTGTTACAATGTATACGCCAGTTTCGAGTTGCTGAACATTTAGTTTGTGTGCGGCCTGGCTGGTTTGCATGGTTTGGCGGCCGCCCATATCGTAAATGCGGATATTGGACATCGGGCCGTCGAACACAAGTTGATTGCCCTCGAGCTTAATACTGTTGCTTGCCGGTGTGTTGAGCGATTCGATGATGTCGGTCATTTGGGGCAACATCACGCAGAATATTTCTTTGGCATCGAGTTCGCCGTCGGGGGTTACAGAGCGGTAAGTGCCGGCCAAAAATTCGAGATTGTTGCCAATGGCAGCGCTTTCAATGTATTGGGTGTTAGAGGGGAGGGCTGCCCGAAGGTCAAAGTTGTACTTCTCTTTTAAAAAGTCGACAACATTAATGGGTTGCTGGCTGTTGCGGAGCAGCAGCATGAAGTTTACACCGTCGGAATAAATCATGTCGCCTTGATTGGAGATGGCAAAGGGTGAGAAGTCGGTTACCTGCTCCATGGTGATGAGTTCGCCGGTATGAGTGTCGTAGAGGGAGGGGAAAATGGGGCCGGCCTTAACCTCGACCGATGGATTTTCTTCAACGAGTTCGTAAGTGTTGCGTTGCGATGCCAATGCCAGGTAGCGTCCGTCCTGACTGCTCACAACTGGAACAGCATTGAGTGTTAGTCCGGTCATACCTTCGGTATAGATTTTCAGTTGCCAGCGTGCCTGGTCGAGCAGGTAGCGGTTCACATTCTCCATATAGTCGCCCTCTTGCGATACGTAGTCTTTGAGTTGAGGCTCTTCGGCTTGTAATTCCTTAAAGCGGTCGGTGTTGTAGCAGTATTTTACGAGTGGCATGCTGAGAGTCCATTTGCCGTCTGTGCCGCGCGTATATACAATGTTGGTAAAGTAGCGTCCCTTTTGTTCCACCTGAACACCGTAAATGGTGTTGCCGTCGGCAGAGATGGCGCGTGGAGAGTTGAATTGGGTTTTACCGCCTAAAAAATCTACTTCCGGATCGGGAAGCACCTCGTAGGTATAGTTGCCATCAGTTTGCTGATACCAAACCATGGGGTAAACTTTGTAGGGCTTGTCGGTTGCTGTGCCGTAAACTTGTCCGGTAATGACTTCGCCATTAGCGCTGCAGGCACTGGCAGGCCCTTCGAGTTTTCCCTCGAGAATGGGCAACTTGTGCCAGGCTCCGTCCTTGTAAATAGCCGGCACCAAATCATCGTCTTTACCTACAACTACACCATCGTTCGTAACGTCCAGTCCGGCCATGTCCGATTGGGAGTGGGTGGCCTGAACGGTGATGAGTTCTTTATTGACCATGTCATAGCGATAGAACTCGGTGTATTGCCGTGTGCCAACCAGGTAGCGGTTGTTTGCCGAAACGTTTTGTACGCCCCAGGGCGTGCCGGTAAATTGAATTTCGACTTCTTGCTGCGCTAATGCGGGGCTCATCAGTGTAAGTAGAGCCAGTGTTGCCGTCAATACTTTCTTCATAGCAGGCGGTACCGACCTTCGTTGTTTAACCCGACGCGTTTGACTGGTACGAAGGCCGCTAAATTAAACCTGCCACACCCTTAGACGGATGTTTGCGTCGGAAAACAAATTTATAGGAATGTGCAGGCTGTTTTGCTTCGGCTCGTAAAAATGTTTTTCAAAGAGGTTACAGCCGAGCGCTTGCCTTATTAACGTGTTGGATGTCGGCAAATATAGTTTATTGTGTCTAATTGAGCAAAAAAATCGTCAATCTTTTTGCAAAATATTCGTTATTTGCCTCTAATTATGTTATAGGGCATATATTCGTTGGTGTATTGTAATAAAAAATAAAGCAGCCTTATGCGTATGGAGTGCATAAGGCTGCTTAAGGGTATGTTGCTGTAGTTTAGTCAATGAAGCGGCGGGTGAGCGGGGCGAATTCTTCAATGCGTCGGTCGCGCAGGAAGGGCCACCAGCGGCGCACGTTCTCTGAACGTTTCATATCAATGTCGACAACAATGTTTACCTCCTCGTCTTTGGGGGCGCGATACAGTATTTCGCCTTGTGGTCCGGCTACAAAACTTGAGCCCCAAAAGTTGATGCCGTTGGTTTGGCCTGAAGGGTCGGCTTCGTGTCCTGTGCGGTTTACTGCAATGACGGGTAATCCGTTGGCAACAGCATGTCCGCGTTGCACGGTGGTCCAAGCTTCGCGTTGGCGCTCCTGTTCTTCAGGGCAGTCGCTGCTTTCGTACCCGATGGCTGTAGGATAAATGAGCAATTCGGCACCTTGCAGCGCCATGAGTCGGGCACCTTCCGGATACCATTGGTCCCAGCATACCTGTACGCCCAGTCGGCCTACAGAGGTGTCGATAGGGTGGAAACCAAGGTCGCCTGGCGTAAAATAAAACTTCTCGTAGTAGGCGGGGTCGTCGGGTATGTGCATCTTGCGATACTTGCCGGCTATGCTGCCGTCGCGTTCAAAAACAACGGCTGTGTTGTGGTAGAGTCCGGCTGCGCGGCGCTCAAAGAGCGAAGTGACCAGTACAATGTTGTGCTGACGGGCAAGATTGCCGTAGAATTCGGTAGATGGGCCGGGGATAGGTTCGGCCAGGTCAAAGTTGCCAGTGTCTTCAACCTGACAGAAGTAGAGCGAATTGTGCAGTTCCTGGAGCACTACGAGTTGGGCACCGCGTTGGGCCACATCAGCAATGTTTTCGGCTAGTTTAGCCATGTTTGCTGCAGCATTGTCTGTGCAGCTTTGCTGAACGATGCCTACGCGCAGGGGATGGGGAGCAGTAGTTGATTTAGACATAGCGTTGGAGCGAAAGTGAAGAGGGGATGAATAAAATATTATGTCGGGTAGCAGGGCATGACGCCCCAAGGAGCCCTTACTTGTTGCCGGCAGGCAACATCACACCACGCGGAAACTGCATGGTAACGCAGTGTAGCGAGCCGTGCTGTTTGATGAGGGCACGGCAGTCAATGCCTACTGGTTCGCGGTCGGGGTAGGCCAGGCGTAGTGCGCGGGCTGCGGCCTCATCGTTTGCTGGCTGGGCGTATGTGGGGTAAAGCACGGCAGTATTCATTACCAGGTAGTTGGCATAGGTGGCCGGCAGGCGTTCACCGTTTTCGTCGTAAATGGCTTCGGCCATGGGCAGGGCTATGAGGTTGTAGTGCTTGCCGCTTGCTGTGGTAAAGGTGTGTAGTTGTTGCTCCATAGCCTGCAGTGCCTGGTAGTGTTCGTCGTGTGGGTTGTTGCATTGCACGTAAACAATGGTGTCGTTGGGACACAGGCGGGCTAGGGTGTCGATGTGCGAGTCGGTATCATCGCCGGCAAGATAGCCGTGCTCAAGCCAGAGAAAGCGGTTCACGCCGAGTCGTTCGGATAGTAGTTTTTCAATGTGTGCGCGGTCGAGCTGAGCATTACGGTTGGGGTTGAGCAAACACTCCGATGTAGTGAGCAGCGTGCCGTTTCCGTCGGTTTCGATGCTGCCGCCTTCAAGTTCAAAGTCCAGACAATCGCGATAAATACCATGTAGTGTATCGCTGAGTTGGGCATTGATAGCATTGTCGAGCGATGCCTCGAATTTGCCGCCCCATCCGTTAAAGCGGAAGTCGAGCAATTCGGGGCCATTGTTACTCATTACGGTCAGAAAACCATGGTCGCGGGCCCATGTGTCGTTGGTGCGGCACTCCTTGTAGCGTATGTGGCTGGTGGCACGTGCAGGCAGTTGTTCCTCAATCAACTGCTTTACAGTTTGTACGTTGGGGGCAACGATGAGTAGTTCCTCTCGGGTAGCTATTTCAAAGGCCAGGCGCAGGTAGCAGGCTGTAACTTCGGGCAGCATATAGGCCCAGTCGGTTTCGGCATGTGGCCAGGTCAGCTGTACGCCGCTTTGCGGATACCATTCGGGAGCCAGGGTGCGTTCTACGTAGAGGTCGGTGGTTTCGGTGCCGTTGTGGTTTGCAAACAGCGAGAAACTTGCGCCTTCATTGTTATCGGAAGGGGGTAACGAAAATAATGCCATGAAGAGTAATGAAAATTGCTTTGGATAAATAAATGTTCCGGCAGTAGTGAGTTAAATGTTGCCTAATTGGCGCAGGTAGTTGATAAAGGCATCGGTGGTACCGGGCATGCCGGGTACTTCAATTTCGGCCTCGGCCGGAAAGAGTCTGGGGTCGTATCCATCGCCGCCGGTGGTCATAAATTCGTCGGCAACTACGTAATATTTCTTTTTGGGTTGCAGTACATGGTTTCGTCCTTTTGGACTGGTATAGATTACTGCAGTGACCTGTGTATTTCCGTTTTGAACAATTTTGATGTTGCCCGTCTGCAGCCAGCCAAAGCGTTTGTTGTGCAATCCGTAGTCAACCAACTGCATAATTTGTTTGCCGGTTAATTGATAGACTTTCAGGCGGTTGCTGAAAGGAAGTGATTCGCCTACGTCGAGCACGGTGACCGGCCCTTTGGGCAGGCCTGCCCTGATACTGCCCAGATGGGTGCAGCCCACAATAGCCACACTGTCGTTCAGTCTGGCTGCTTTGCGGTAGGCCTCGGCATAGGCTTTACTTACGAGTGTGCCTATCTTGGTCTGACAATATTTGTAGTTGCGGTCGTGTGGCAGTTCTTGTTTGGATTGTGCCAGCACCTCGCCAAGCGGAGTGCCTCCTGCTGTGCGCGTGTTTTGCAGCAGCGAGTCAATTTGTTCTTGCAGGCGTGCTGGGCCGGCCTCAAGGTGTGCCTTGGGGGTTACGTGGATGGTTTGCACATCAACATCCGTAACAATCATGCGTGTAGTGTCGAGGGTGCAAAGTAGCATGCCAATGTATTCGCCATGCCATTTACCCTGTACTACGGGGTATTGTGCATCGTTAATGCGGCCTGCTACTAACTGGTGGCTGTGCGACGATAGAATACCATCCCACAGGGGGTGATCAATGCGTGCCAGGTTAGCCGAGTCTTTGTCGTCCCAGGTGGGCAGTCCCTGCTGGTTAAGGCGTGTGCCGTTGTGGGTGAGCAGCAATTTAATGGCTGCATCGTTAAGGAGCGATGCTTCGGGCAGTTGCATAACAGAGTCGAGCACGGCTGGGTAGTTTCCGTCAAAACTCAGTCCCGATAGTTTACGTGCACTGGCTTGAATGGGGGTGGATGAGGCAATGAGTCCGGCAAAGGCTACGCGGATGGTTTTGCCTCCGGGCAGTGTGAGTGGTACAGAGGCTACAGGTTGAGCAAACTCGGGTATACGGCCGGTTGCAGTTTCGCGCACATTGGCGCATACGTAGGTTAGGTCCCAACCTGCAGGACGCAGGGGCGAGTGTTCCCACTTGGCAGCCAATTGGCGTTGGCCATCGTCGAATTCATGGTTGCCCAATGCCGAGATGCGAATGCCCAGTGCGTCAAAGAATACGGGCAGGAGCGCACCGCGGGTGGCACTGTAAAAATAGCTGCCGCCAAAGTTGTCACCGGCAGCTACAGTTACGTGGTTCGGGTAGCAGTGTTTCAGCGAGTCGATGGTTTGCCAGATTGCGGGAGCTCCGGGGATGTTTTTGGCGTCGTTTCGCACAAAACCTCCGTGAAAGTCGTTGATGGAGAAAATTGCCACCTTGACTTGGGCCGAAGCAGGAAGGAGTGGCATTACTGCCGTAATGAGGCAGGCTAAGAGTAACTTACGTATCATATAGTATATAAGAATAGGCTGTACCGAATATGCTGCGAGGCCTGGTTGTGCCTGGTGAATTGGGACAAAGGGTTGGGTATCAAACTGTTGGGCAATGGGCGGAAACTGCTTGCCGGAGGGCTTGTTACCGGGTGCAGCAAGGTAGTTGTGTTGGAGAGGGGGGAAGACATACCCAACCGGTTGCCTTAGAGCCGGTTGGGTATGTATAAGTAGGCAGCGCTATGAGCGGCTGATTTGCAGTCCTGTCTTTGATACCGTCATCTCGACAAAGCGTGAATTGTCGGTGAGCGGATTTTCGGTCAGTGTGCGGCGAATGCGTCGTGCAGCTTCGGCATCCTTGGCAATCATGTACATAAATCCACCGCCGCCGGCACCGGGTAGTTTGTAGCCGTAGCAAAGGTCGTCAACACGTTGGCATAAGGCTTCGACAAGGGGCGGGTTGGTGCCGGGGTCGAGTGCCTTGTTCTGTTCCCAGGTAGCGCGTACCATTTTGGCAAAGCCCTCCAGATCGTTTTGCTGCATGTGTTCGAACACACTGAGTGCATGTTGTTTCATATTGTCGAGCAGGTTGATGTGGCGGGTGTTGTTAAGGAACATACCTCGAACAATTTCGGCCAGAATATTTTTGGCTGTACGTGTCAGTCCGGTGTAGTAGAGCAGGTGGCAGGGTCTGAAGTCGGGGTCGGTAAAGAGTGTATCGGGTGCCCAGCGTGCCACTGCATTTTGGTCGAAGCCGGCCGAAGTTTGCAGCAGTTTGACTCCGGGTAATACACCGCCATATTGGTCTTGCCAGCCGCCGCCTGTTGTGAGTAGCTGTTCGAGCACCAAGGTGCGGTTGCACACCTCGTTGCGGTCCCATCCCAGTCCGCAAAAGTCGTTGAGTGCACCGAGCACAGTGGCTGCCAGTACACTGCTTGTACCCAAGCCTGAGCCGGCTGGAATAGCGGCAAGCAGGGTAATCTCGATACCGCAACCAAAGGCTTCGAGTTGTTTGCGCAGAGTGGGGAAACTCTCTACACCGAAGCCGGGCAGAAAGCCGGCAAGGGTAAGGGCTGCTTTCGGAATGGAGAAGGGCGAACCTACCTTGTTGTATTGTTGCAGTTCCTCGTAGGTTTCGATGCGTTCCATGGCTCCAAGGTCAATGGAGCGGCAAATAACAACGGGTTCTTTGCAAGGCTTGACATATACTTGCAGCGGCGGCTGTCCGTTAAGCTCAATGGCCATGTTAACAACGTTGCCGCCTGTGGTCAGGCTGTAGGGGGGTGTATCGGTCCATCCGCCGGCCATATCGATGCGTACACTGCTGCGCCCCCAAACAATTTGGTCGCTAAAGGTTGTCATGCGGGGTGCACTCTTATGGCGCAGCACGTTTTCGGTCAGTCCCTCGCGCAAAAGGGCAAAAGCTTTGTCGGCTTGCGCTGCAGCAACTTCGGGCTGGCAGGCTTTCAACACTTCAGATCGGAACATGGCATCGTGAATGCGGGTCATCAGGGGTGTACCCGAGGGGAGTTCGGCCGGAAGATGCCATTGATTACAGGCATATTTTTCAGCCAGGTCCTTTAGGTTGGTCTGGTAAAATACGCTCCGTTCCCAGTTCTTGGCTAACAGCGGCATGGAGTGGCTTTGCAACTCGCGGCGCTGTGCAAAGAGTCGGGGCAGGTTGGCATGAATCGAAAGTTCATCGGCCGAGTAGCGGGATAAGTTGCGCCATACCTCAGTGAGTTTGGCATCGGGTGTGGGGTCGATAAACCAGTGTAGCAGTTGCTCGAGCTGTTCAAGGTTGTCGGTATAGGGAAAGAGGCTTGCAGCCTGCAAGTCGTCGGTGCGTCCCAATTCTTCGGGGGCAATGCCGCGAGCGGCCAGCCATTCCGTAATGGGAGCTCCAAGGTATTGGGTGGCATTGAGGGTAATGTCGCCTCTAAAAGCATCGTCAAAGCCATAGGGGCGCAAGGCATAGGCTGTTTCGCCAATGGGAACCATGTCTACACAAATGCCCTCGTGCAGCGTTACCTGCCACTGGTTGTTGGGAATGCCCGTAACGATGTGGTGGTTGGTGTAGTGCCATCCTTTGGTAAGGTAAGCATTTTCGACCCACACATCAACGGTGTCCTGCGTAGGACGGTTCTCCATGATGCAGTTTTGCGTAAATACAGAGGTTTGGGGTTTTACGCCCTTTTGCAGAATGTAGCGTTGGTCTTTTACCAAATTCTGAATGGCCACCGACGAGGCAATCATGTCATTGCCAGTGCCATAGTGGTAAAATTCGCCGCCGGGCAAAGGCAGAATAACTACCTTGAGGTCGCTAAGCAGCCAGTCGGGGCGGGTAGGGTGGTTACCCAGGGCACAGCCAAAGTCGCTGTACAGGTCGTACGAGGTGGGCAGAGCCAGGCTATTGCCTGCCGGAGTGGTGTCGCAGTCTGCTTTGTCTTGTGGAGCGGTTTTGGTCATGAGTCGCATCACTGCCTTGTCCGACAGGAGCCACACACCAATGTCCATTAACATTAAGTGGGTAGGCATGAGCTTGGCTTGCTCCTCGGTCGAGGGCTTTTGCAGCATGAAGTCCAGCTCGGTGGGATTTTCGCGGTTCATCATGAACACACCGTGATGCGAGGCTTGCTGAGGATCGGCCCATAAACCATAGCACACCACATCGGCCTCAGGAATATCCTGCAAGGGGTCGGTGGCACGCAAGTAAACGTCGCCACTGGCAATGAGGGTGCGCAGTTGTGCGGGTGCCTTGTGCAGAATGTCTTTGTAAAGCGGTAATTGCAGGTCGAGCAGCGATTGGTCTATACGCTGGCCTCTTGCCCAGCGAAATACGGGAATTGGTGTAAGAATTTTTCCACTGGGTGCATAAGCCGGTAAACGGCGGCTTTGTCCGCCTGCATGGAGCAGGATGCGTTTTTCTTGAGCCAACCAGTCTTCGAAAGGTTGTCCGTCCGACTCATCGGCATGAGCCGATGCCAGCAGCCAGGCTGTGCCTCCGCCAGAGCCTAATTTTTTTCCGGCAGGGTCGGAGGTGCAATAAAATGAGTCGCGGCTATGGCCGGTAATCTCGTGGAAAGCCCCTACGACATTTGGGGGCAGAGAGAGTAGTTTCTTCATTGTCAGGCTGATAGGGAATGGTTTTGCGGACAGCGGTAATTTGAACTGATTGCAAAGTTAAACATAAATTCCTCGTCGGGCACTGCCCTATGAACGAAAATGATGTGAAAAGCTACTTTTCAATCAGTTGTGCTGCTATTGGCAGGCTTGCTGCATATTGGCTCCGATAAGGGCTTGCCGGGCTTGTGCATCTTGCTTGGCTGTAGTAGTGCTTGTCATAGCCTAGGGGTGAGCAGAGGCATTGCTGTGCATATTGGTCAACTGTTCTTTAACTCTTGAATGGGTTGAAGAGTAGATTGTATCGTAGTTCGAACCTGTGGCTCAAGTGCCGCTTAAAGTCGGAGAATCTAGTTGAACGGCCCTTCTTGCTAAGATGGAATTTGGACTTTACTAAAAAAAATAGTAGTATTGCACTCCCAAACACTCGAGATGTATGAAGTATAATTTTGACGAAGTAATTTGCAGGCGTGGCACCGGAAGTCTTAAATGGGATGAGCCAGGCTCAGAGGAAGTGCTGCCCATGTGGGTGGCTGACATGGATTTTCGAGTTCCTCCGATTATTCAGAAGGCGTTAGCCAAACGGGTGGAGCATGGTATTTTTGGTTATGCCAAGGTGCCTGCCGCCTATGCTCAAACTGTGGCGCGTTGGTTTGCCGAACGACACGCGTGGCAGGTGTATCCTGAATGGGTGTTACCTACCATCGGTGTGGTTCCGGCAGTAACGGCTGCTATAAAGGCGCTTGCTGCACCGGGCGACAGGGTGCTGGTGCTGACTCCGGTGTATCAATGCTTTTTTGCTTCAATCCATCATGCCGGATGCGAGGTTGCAACCGCTACCTTGCAGCAAACGGAGACAGGAAGTTATGCTATCGATTTCGAACAACTCGAACAACAATTGTCCGATCCTCGTGTACGCGTTTTGCTGTTATGCAATCCTCACAATCCGGTAGGAAGGGTGTGGACACGTAGTGAACTTGAAAGAATTGGCATTCTTTGTCTGCGTCACGGAGTGTATGTACTATCCGACGAAATACATTGCGAACATACCTACCAAGGCCATCGTTATACTCCATTTGCAGCTGTCGATGAGCGTTTTTTACCCATCAGCGTAACTTGTGTATCGCCAAGTAAAGCGTTTAATTTGGCCGGACTGCAGATTGCCAATATCGTGGTAGCCAATGAGGCGCTTCGCACACAAATAGCTCAAACCTTAGCGCTAAACGAAGTGAATCATGTGGGGCCATTGGGTATAGAGGCTTTAATGGCTGCTTATTCGTCCGAAGGGGCCGGGTGGCTCGATGAATTGTGCTGGTATTTGTGGAAAAATTATGTTTTTCTGCAGAGTTATTTGGCCGAAAATCTGCCGCAATGTCCTGTTACACCGCTCGAAGGTACTTATCTGCCGTGGATTGACTGCCGTGCAACGGGCAAGACTTCTGATGTGCTTGCCAACCTGCTCTTGAGCAACGGAAAACTCATGGTCAATTCGGGCGGCATGTATGGAGAGGGTGGCGAAGGCTTCCTGCGCTTAAACATTGCCTGCCCGCAGAGCTTGCTCGCAGCGGGACTCGAACGTTTGGTGCGTATATTAGCTCCTTATTGTAGTTGACCTGAATGTTGTATTGAACTTCGGTCTTGCCACTTCGCTCACCTTTCACTACCTTTAGATAAGGTAGGCTGCGGTTCGGAAGTGGTAATCCTTGAAAGCAAGCTTTCGGTCTTGCCACTTCGCTCACCTTTCACTACCTTTAGATAAGGTAGGCTGCGGTTCGGAAGTGGTAATCCTTGAAAGCAAGCTTTCGGTCTTGCCACTTCGCTCACCTTTCACTACCTTTGCAGCATGGAATTAGATTTAGAACAATATAAAGAGGAATTTATCGCGTTGTTGCGCGAATGCAACCGCGATGGTATGGATGGCGTAATCGAGGATCTTGAAGAACAGGGTTTCTTTGAGGCACCTGCTTCGGCCGGACATCACTTAAATGTTAAGGGTGGACTGGTGCTCCATTCGCTCAATACGTGTAAGGCTGCCCTGGCTGTGTGGGAAGGTATGCAGAAGGTTGAACCTACACTCAAGCGTGAGGTGCCGCGCGAAAGTGTAATTATTGCCAGTTTGCTGCACGATGTATGTAAAAGCGATATTTACAAACCTACGCTCAAGCGCCGTAAAAACAATTTCGGAGTATTTGAGGATGTACCTGGTTACAATGTGAGCTATCGTAATTTTCCGATGGGGCATGGCGAAAAGTCGCTCGTATTGTTGCTGTGTAGCGGACTTGAACTGACGGATGCCGAAATGCTGGCTATACGTTGGCATATGGGCCCTTGGGGAGTAAATATGAACTCTTACGAGGATCAGCGCAACTACGATGCCGCTCACACCATTTATCCCCTTGTGATGATTGTTCATACGGCCGACTGCTTGGCGGCCAGCATTATGGAACGTACAGACGAAGATTTGGAAAAGCTTTAAGCCTTTTTGCTTGTAATATAAATCGCTGCGCTCAACTTCTCAAAAAGAGATTTGAGCGCAGCGATGATGGTATGGATACCCTCTCTCCTCCTATTTGTTTATGGCTGACAGAACTGTTGCAGTGCAGGTAAATGAGATGAGCCGAATAATCAGTCAATAAATATCTTTTGATGGGTTTTTTGAGTATACCATAAGGAATGTGTACTTTTGTCTGCATAGCAATTTGCCTCGTAAGGCTTTTACGGCTTGTCGTAATTTTGCCCAATGCTGTTTTAACCTTGGCATCATCAATTATGCTCCATGATGCAGTACATTCAGTGGCATTGCTGCTCAGCATTAGTTCGTAGTTGCTGCTTAACGGTGAGCCGTACTTTTGCATATAGATGTTGCGCTAATAGTAGTCGGGACATATGCTGATGGCTGTGAATACGCATTTTGACCATGTGGGCACCGAGGCACACCGCTGCAGGGCTTTGCTTATAATCAATCGCACCCGGCAAATAGCTAACGGGTTACCTGCGGTTTTGGCGGGCGACTTCAGCGTCGACGAACATTCCGAGGCTTATCAAACCATTACGGCCCATCCATTCGTTTTGCTCGATGCGCAGAAAGTTGCTCAAACTGTCAAAGGCGTAAAGAATACTTTTCCATGATTTTAGACGTATACCAGAGTTGGATCGGCAAAAGATTGATTTTATTTTTGTTTCGGAGGGAATAATCGTTGTGCGCTCGTTTATTCTGCCATGTTCACCGGATGGGCAACCTCAAATTGCCAACCATTAGCTGCAGCTTGCAGACCTTATATTGTAAATTTTAAATTTCTGATATCATGAACCTTAAACAGTATTTCGGCTATCTCCTTGCTTCCCAGCTGTTGTTCAGCGGGTGTGCAACGCATCCCATGCAAGTAGCCTCGCCCGATGGGAATATCCGGCTGGCATTGGCAATCGATAGTAATCAGTGTATGAACTATCAGGTATGGGTAGGCGACTCCGTATTTATTAAACCTTCAGCATTGGGGCTGGTAGAAAAAACAGGTGTTAATCTGGCTCGCGGCTTTCGGGTAATCGATTCAAAAATAACGGCTGTTGATGAAGTATGGGCACAACCTTGGGGAGAGAATAAAGTAAACCGTAACCATTATAGGCAGTTGGCTGTACAGCTCGAAGATTCAGTCCATACACAAATGCAACTCCAGTTTCGCCTCTTTAACGATGGTGTAGGTTTTCGTTACGAAGTGAATGTGCCGCAAGCCGACAGTTTGCTCATAACTGACGAACTCACAGCCTTCAATGTGGCGCGGGATGGTGTGGCATGGTCTATTCCCGCAAATTCCGAAACCTACGAACTCCTTTATCGTACCCGGCCGCTGAGCCAAACTGATAATGCTAATACCCCGATAACTTTTCGCTCAGCAAACTGTTATGCCAGTATCCACGAGGCTGCGCTGACCGACTATCCCGAAATGACCCTGAATAATGTTGGTGGAACTTGTTTTAAGGCCAGTTTGGCTCCCTGGCCCGATGGGGTCAAGGTGCGTGTAAGTGGAGGAAGGTTTAAAACACCCTGGCGAACTATTCAATTGGCACCGCAAGCTGTAGGATTAATAAATTCCTCATTAATTTTAAATTTGAATGATCCGTGCGTGCTCAACTCAACAGACTGGATTCGTCCAATGAAATATATAGGAATATGGTGGGGCATGCATTTGGGGGTTGAAAGTTGGGTGATTAACGATCGTCATGGTGCTACAACACAAAATGCCAAACGTTATATCGATTTTGCGGCTGCTAATAATATCGAAGCTGTTATGTTCGAAGGATGGAATGCCGGCTGGGAAAACTGGGGAGGTACGCAGCACTTTGATTATACAAAACCCTATGCCGATTTTAATATAGACGAAGTGTGTAGTTATGCCCGCCAAAAGGGCGTTGCCATTATCGGACATCATGAAACTGGTGGAAATATTCTTAACTACGAACGCCAGCTCGACAAGGCTTATGCCTGGTATGCCGGGCAAGGAATACATGCTGTTAAAACCGGCTATGCCGGTGGACTTCCAGCCGGACACAACCATCATGGACAGTTCTGTGTGCATCATTATCGCAAGGTTGTGCAAACTGCCGCCAGGTATCATACAACACTCAATGTGCACGAACCTATAAAGGATACGGGTATCCGGCGTACCTATCCCAACATGATGACACGCGAGGGGGCTAGAGGGATGGAATGGAACGCCTGGAGCGATGGAAATCCACCCGAACACCATGTGATGCTTCCTTTTACACGTTTACTGGCGGGGCCGATGGATTATACACCGGGCATCTTCGACATTCTTTACGAAAAGGCTAAAAAGAACTCCAACCGCAAGCAATGGAATATGAAGGATAGTAAAGACTGCCGTATCAATACTACACTTGCCAAGCAGATTGCTAATTGGGTTATTATTTATTCTCCCTTGCAAATGGCTGCCGACCAAATCGAAAATTATGAGGGGCATCCGGCTTTCCGCTTTTTCCGCGACTTCGATGCCGATTGCGACTGGTCTAAGGCTTTGGCTGGCGAACCGGGCGACTTTGTGGTAATAGTGCGCAGGGCAAAGGAAAAATTCTTTTTAGGGGCGGCAACCGACGAGGATGCACGCAAGGTTACGGTAAATTTGGATTTTCTTGATAAAAGAAAAACTTATAAGGCCATTATTTATGCCGATGCTTCCGATGCTGATTGGGAAACAAATCCGCTCGCTTATATTATTATGGAGCGCAAAGTTACGTCTAACGACAAGTTGACCATTAATATGGCGCGCGGAGGAGGGCAGGCCATCACTTTCTTACCGCTTTAGGAACAAATAATCAGGTCCCACAAAATCTTTCACGATGTTGCGGGACTTTTTTCTTGATGGCAATTACAGCTACATTTGCTTTACCGAACCTGTCTGATAAGTTGTTTTTTTGCCATAATCTGCGATTTAATAAACTTCAAATAACAATAGGGCGTGTAAAACAGTAAAAGACGGGTGTATAATGTTTAAAATGAGTCTTCGATGCTCCATAATCAACTAAAAACATGTTCTTTAGCATTTTAATCATAAAATGGTATGAAAGAATTTTGCCGCATGGATATATAATCAGATATTTGCTGAAGGAATCCATCGGCAAGTCCGTTTTAGTAAATTTTTTGTGAAAATTTTTTCTGCGCCATTTATTATTGATAATCAGTGCAG
>Freddie_p2__coassemble_1315_pt1 | contig 53979 bp, 37 predicted proteins | sample Freddie_p2__metabat2_high_PE_021 | metagenome-assembled genome bin Freddie_p2 | reverse complement strand
CCCCAACTATAAGCATGCTGGCGCGGCTAAGGCGGTTTTGTCCTTCGGCCCCTAACTCAGGTAGGAGCATTTGGCGATGGTATCTGTTTATTTCCATTTTGGGGGTTGTTTAGATACATGCCGCAGCCCGGAGGCCAGACATCATTACTGTTTTTTCCACAAGTCGAACGATCCGTCCCAATCCTTCCATACGGGTTCGACACCGGCACGGCGCAATGCCTCGACCACCTCGTCGACCGAACGGGGATCGGTAACTTCAAACTGTTCGAGCGCTTCGACATGGGTAGCATAGCCGCCCGGCTCTGTTTTACTACCGGCCGACATGGTCGTCACACCAAGTGTGGCCATGTGATTGCGAAAATCGGGGCACTCGCGGGTACTATACGAAATATCGACATCGTGGTCGAAAATACGCATGGCAAAGGTGAGCTGTGCCAATTCGCGGTCGGTCATGATACAGTTGGGTTGGAAACCGCCATTCTCAGCCGGACACATACGCGGAAAGTTTACGCTGTACTTGGTGCGCCAATAGTGCTTTTGCAGGTAGCGCAAATGACGGGCCAGCATGGTGAGGTCGGTACGCCACTCTTTTTCCAAACCAATAAGCACACCCATGCCTATGGAGTGAACTCCGGCCTGCCCCATACGGTCGAAACCATTTACACGCCACTCAAAATTCGACTTCATGCCACGCGGGTGATAAAGCTTATAGTTTTCGCGATGATACGTTTCTTGAAAGCAAATAACACCGTTCATGCCATGCTTCACCAACTCGGCATACTCTTCGGCCGCCAGTGGCATAACTTCGATTTTAAGGTTCGAAAAGTAAGGCTTTGCCAAATCGAGCGCCTTAGCCAAATAGGGTACGCCTGCTTTGGCCGGATTCTCGCCTGTTACGAGCAGCAGGTTTTCAAAGGGGCCAAGTTTTTTAATAGCCTCATACTCCTGTACCATCTCGTCGGGAGTAAGAATGGTACGCTTCATTTTATTGGCTATATGAAAGCCGCAATACACGCAAGAGTTTGTGCAGGAGTTGGTAAGGTAAAGCGGAATAAAGAGCGAAACGGTACGCCCGAATCGCTTTTCGGTATAATGCCGTGCCAACTGCGCCATGGTTTCGAGATAAGGCTCTGCAGCCGGCGAAATAAGGGCCATGAAGTCATCGACATCGCAACGGTCCTTTTGAAGGGCACGCACCACGTCGGCCTCGGTTTTAGCAGCGATGGCAGCAGTGGTTTCGTCCCACGAATAGGATAAAAGTTCTTCTGAAAACATGTTTATTGTCCGTTAATGCGAGGGTCAGTCGAGAAATGCGGTAAGCGGTGAGCTGGCCTTAGCCTCGAATGAATGTACTTGGGCAGCGAGTCCGGCCTCAAAAGCTTCGCGTCCGGCCTCGACAGCCTTTTTAAAGGCACGCGCCATGTCGGCAGGGCGGGCAGCAACCGCAATGGCCGTATTGACCAAACAAGCCGAAGCTCCCATCTCCATAGCCTCGGCTGCATGGCTGGGTGCTCCAATACCGGCATCAACCACCACGGGCACGTTGCTCTGCTCAATAATGATGCGCAGAAAGTCGCGTGTTTGAAGCCCGCGATTTGTACCGATGGGAGCTCCTAAAGGCATAACAGCTGCTGCTCCAGCCTCCTCAAGATGCTTGCAGAGCGTAGGGTCGGCCTGGCAGTAAGGCAGCACAATAAAGCCTAACTTTACCAACTCTTCGGTAGCCTTGAGTGTTTCGGTACTGTCGGGCAAAAGATAGCGCGGGTCGGGATGAATTTCGAGTTTTAACCAATTGGTACCAAATGCCTCGCGAGCCATTTGGGCAGCAAATACGGCCTCTTCGGCGGTTCGAACCCCCGAGGTGTTGGGTAACAACTGGATGCGTTCGTTACAGATGTGGCGGAGCATATCGTCGTTTGCATCTTCGAGTTCGATGCGTTTCATGGCAACAGTCACCATCTCAGATTCGGAAGCGAGAATAGCCTCCTGCATTTCGGTATTGCTGCGGAACTTACCTGTTCCGAGAAAAAGGCGCGAGTGAAAATCGCGGCCTGCAATCTGAAGTATGGACATAATATAAATGTATATGGAAAATTAAAAGGTTATGCAATTGAATGAGGTAAAAGTTAGGGCAAAAGCACTATCCACCACAGGCAGCTTTAATAATAGTGATGCGGCTACCTTCTATAAGGGTGTGGTCTGCCCAGGCAGTACGCTTTACAATATGGTTGTCTACGGCTACTGCTACGCCTTGGGCCGGCAATTGGAGTTCACAGACTAAGGCTTCGAGTGTAGGGGCCTGCGTTTGCAACTCTTTTCCGTTTAAAATAACTTTCATGATGCGGATTATCGGTAATTTGGGTTTGGCGCGAAACAAAAGGAGAGCCAACCTGCGCGCCCTGCCAGCGCCTACGGGCTATCGATGGGCGATAACCGAAAAAGGCAGGAAAAAGGCGTACAATGCCTACGGCAGCATTAACTGCTTCAGGTCGTAAGGGTATAATCTCAGCCTTCTGCCAGACGGGCAGAACCGGCACCCCTTTATATCGCATGGCAAAAGTACAAAAGTTTTTCGGCTTTGCATCTTCCTGCAGGCTTTTTTCGCAGGGGCTTAAGTCGAAAAAGGACGGAAAATCGCTGTATAGCGATTTTCCGTCCTTTAAATAGGTACTAACTACACCTAGCGACCGGTGTAATTGCGCTTTTCTTGAACTGGTTTAAACGAATCTCTACTTTTCCTGTTCAGGAGCCTCGTCTATGAGGTCCATAAACTGATCGAGCTTCGGCGTAATAATAATCTGTGTACGGCGGTTGCGCTGCTTGCCTTTCTCGGTAGCATTTGAAGCTACTGGGTTATACTCGCCACGACCGGCAGCAGTCATACGCTTGGGATCGACACCATATCGATTTTGGAGAGCCTGTACTACTGATGAAGCGCGCAAGGTCGAAAGATCCCAGTTGTTGCGAATGTTCTTCTGCGAAATGGGCACATTGTCGGTGTTACCCTCAATCAGCACATCGTAGTCTTTGTAGTCAGCAATAATCTTGGCAATTTTCTCCAAGGTTTCGCCGGCACGCGGACCAATCTCGTAGCTTCCGCTCTTATAGAGCATGTTGTCAGCCAGCGAGATGTAAACCACGCCTTTGAGCACCTGTACATCCACATCGTTCATCTCCTCGCGGGTCAGCGAGCGAGTCAACTTGTTTGTAAGAGCCTGGTTCAAAGAGTCGCTCTTCGATTTGGCATCAACCAACTGCTTGATAAACTTATTGGAGGCATTGATTTCGTCTACCAACTTAGAGATGTTTACGTTACCGGCCTGCACGTTGCTCTGATACGAATCCTGCAATTTGGAATACGAATCACGCATTTCCTGATTACGGCGCTGCTCATCGGCCAGACGATCAGCCAAGCTCTTTGAGTTGGTATTACACTCAGCCAGGCGTACCTGGTTTTCGTTATAGTCGCGCTGCAAATCGCTGTGCTGCGATTTAAGATTCTCGTACTTACTCTGTACGGCTTCGTATTGCTTTTTAGTAACACAGCTGGTCATGAGCACTGCCAAAGCCAGCGGAAAAATAAGTTTCAAGCACTTCATAAGCTATATTGTTTAGATATTATTTCAGTCGTTCGTGCATAGATGCAACTCTTTCGGCGCGCAAGTTAGGCATTTCAGACCACTATACCAAACAAATTGACTATTTTTAAGAGCAAGGCATCCCTTTTCAACGGGTGCCTAGAAGTCTTACAAGGCTAAATATTGATTTTCACACCTGCAAAATAGGTTCGCGGCATGCCTGGACCATAAATGTAACCTGAGTCGCGGGTAGCTTTGCGGTCAAAGTCGCTTTGATAAGAGTTGAAGATGTTTTGTACACCGGCATTAAGCTGCAAGCAAACATTGTTGAAGTCAATGTCGTAAGTAACTTTGGCACCCAATTCAAAGAAGGTCGGTGTGCGAACCAGGCGGTCGGCACTTCCATCAATCTCTGAAAAGAGATGAGGCACATACATGTGGCCGGTGTAGTTACCATTAAGCGCTATGGTAAGCGGCTTGATGGGAGTATAGGTAGCACTAAAGTAGCCATAGAGGTCGGGGGTACGCAATATGCGTTTGCTCATACGCTCGCTTTCGGTTAGGTTTTCCTCATCGGCACTCCATTCCATGGGTTCGTCGTAACGGCTGCTCTGCACGGTAAAACCGGCCTGCAACTGCGCTTTATCGCGATAAGCCAGACGGAACTCGAGCGTGCCACCATAAACCTGGGCACCGGGACCATTAACACGAGTTTGAATTAAGTAACCGCTGCCATTGGGATCCATCACGGGCGAAGTGAGCACAAAGGGATCGGAAAGTTTGGTATAAAATCCTTCAAGCAACACATTGGCCTGCACGGGACCGAAAGCGTGATACCAGTCGACCGATGCATTGACACTGCGTGAGTGTTCCTCCTTCAGATTCTTATCACGCTGAATTGAAATAAGCTTACCTCCTACGTGATTGATATGCAAGTCTTCATCGAAAGCCTGCGGCGTACGGAAACCTTCGGCATAACTCAAACGGATGTTGATATCGTCGGTCGGATTAAAGCGTACGTTGGCGCGCGGACTGAATATTGGGTTATCCATAATGCTGTTCTTATCCATACGGGCCCCTATGAGGAAACTCCATTGCTTATTCTTCCATTCGTTCTGCAGGTAAGCACTATAAATGTCGATAACCTGATTGAGCGGTTTGGGAGTATATTTATCAATAAGTTGTTGTAAGCGGTCGCCGGTAGCATTGGGGTCTTCGGCCAATGCTGCATCTCGATACTTCTCCAAGTCGGTAGCGCGGTCCTTAAGGTCGTCATGGTTATACTCTACACCTGCAGTAAGGTCAGAGGGCATGAACAGAAAACGGTCGAACTTGTAGATGTACTGGGCACCAGCTACGGCTGTAAGATTCCGAGTTTTACCATAAGCGCTATAATAACTATCACGATTGATATGCTGTGCCGAAGCATAAAGGTTAAAATAGTGCTTTTGATTGGGCGAGAACATATTGAACTTTATACCGCCTGTATTGATTGAATGGCGTGTCTGCTCTACCAATCCTGGCTCATCGCTACCATTAAGCTCTGGATTTTCGGCAATGTGGGGTGGAAGGTCCAAACGATTACCCCCACGGCGGAACTCCTCAATGTGATGATATTCGATACCTAACTTCGAATAAGTACCAAGTTTATAGTAGGCGTTCATACCTACCATTTGATTCTTCATTTTGGAAAGTTCGGTAAATCCGTCACCGTTAGCGTCCCAGGCAGAGCGGTGACGGTTTTGTCCGTAGACATAAGCACCGGCTCTACTGTCAGATGATACGAGCGATAGATTCATTGTTGTATTATTATCAAATGCGCCTGAACCATCGATATTGGTAAGAGTATGTGCAAACGAACCACTATTGGCACGAGGTTCCTTGGTTATAACATTGATTGTTCCGGCAATGGCCGAAGAGCCGAATAGTGCCGAACCACCACCACGCACCACCTCAACGCGGTCTATCATATTGGCTGGTATCTGCTCCAGACCATACACACCGGCCAGGGATGAGAAGATAGGACGTGAGTCGATGAGAATTTGGGTATATTTACCCTCAAGTCCGTTAATACGCACTTGAGTAAAGCCACAGTTCTGGCAATTATTTTCTACACGCACACCAGGTTGGAACACCAAACCTTGCGAAAGGTTTTGCGAACAAGTATTTTCGAAAATCTTAGAGTCGATTACCTTGACAAGTGTAGGCGCCATGCGACGCTTGGTCTCGTTGCGGTTGGCCGATACAACCAGACCATCGAGCGAGATGGCGTCTGAGGTTATTTCAAAGTTTTCTTCAAGGGTTACTCCCTTGCGCAATGTCAGTTTACGGCTTTGACTTTTGTAACCCAACATACTGACTTCGAGTACAAAGTCGCCCTCGGGCAAATTCTTCAGAAAATAGTGTCCTGTACGATCGGTAACTGTACTGAGTACGGTTCCTTTCAGAGTAACTGTTGCAAAGGAAAGATGTTCGCCAGTTTGGGCATCAACCACATGGCCCACAATATTGGCATCCGACTTATTCAAGTCGTCGCGCGACAGGGTGTTATCGGGTATCAGGTTCATGGCGGTTGCCTGTGCAAGACAGATAGGACTGAACAGTACACAAACGCTCAACACTCGGAGTATATTTTTTTTCATTAAAAGGAGTTTTTTAGGATTATGAATGATAAGGGCTAGCCCCCTTGCTAAATAGTTTATTAATACGAAAGGCGGAATGCAGACGGTGGGGCACGCAAATAAAAATGACGCACAACCCGACAGCAAACTATATAGCAGAAACTAGGAAGTAGCACTATACCCAAAAATACAGGAACATAGTTGAGCAAAGGCGACCAGGCCGGAAGTTGCGGAAACATAGGATGGGTTAAATGCCAAATAGTATCCAACTGCTGGGGCGTATGGGCATGTCCGTCTTTGAAGGGATGAGAGTGCACAATTACCACTCCGTTTACCTCATGCGTATGAGTAAACAGAGAAATGCTACAAAGATATGCTGAAAACAGCAATGGTAGCAGATGGCTCAATATGTGCAGATTAGCCCTTCTCATAAAATATCGTCTATTCTACGAAGTTTAATGTTAGGTCTTAATTATATGTAGATGTGTAGATAGCGCCGGCAAAAGCATGCATCGCTTTTCGGATGCAAAATTACAGCAATGGGCACAGGCTTACAATACTCATGTTTGGGGATTTTAACCCAAATACCTACAAACGAGTATTGCCTTTTTACAATAAAATCCACCTCTTTGTTTTGCAAAGAGGCGAAACACAAAAAATGTATGTATACCTTTTGAGCCAAAAACACTACTCTTTGTGCTGATTTTGCTCAAGTTCGGTTATATCAACCAGTTTATTGACTATTGCATATATGGTAAGGCCGGCTACCGAATGAATATTTAGCTTTCGGGCTATATTCTTGCGGTGCGTAAGGACTGTATTTAGCGAGATGAAAAGACGGGCTGCTATTTCCTTATTCGACAGTCCACACACGACCCAATGCACTATTTCGCGCTCACGCTCCGACAAGGCATCTTTATGGCGTTCGTCATTGCCTGTTCCCTCTTCTCCGTTTTCTTCTTTAAGGGCCACTTTCTCCTCGAGTATCTCAACTGCAGGTACAAAAAGGTCGTCTTCAATCTGACAATGAATGCGCAAATCGGCTTCGCAGGTAAAGATATCATAAAGCACGGCATGAAGCAACTCTACCTTCTCGGTTGGTGCATAATACTTGATAATGATGTTCTTTAACTCCTGCAACTTTACATCAATACTACTGTGTCCGCGAGCAAACTGCGAAATACTGTAGTCTGCGCTGCGGTGCCCTTGTAACAGGTTCTCGACATAGCCAAAAACCTTACGGTTTTCGTGAAGCATATGCTTACGCACCTCGCCCATATAGTCGTCGTAGAATTTGAGTATGAGGTACGACACCTCACCCTCGCGCGAGCAGTCGAGCGCTTCGAGCAGTTTGCGACGGATGGCTGGCAATTGAAAATCGAGGAAATAGGTATGAGCCTGTTTCAGGTAATCGGTCATGCACTGAACCGACACTTTGTCTAAACTGTCGGCAGCACCATGCGCTCCGCGCTTGATGTAATTGGCCATTATCAAAAAGGTGGCCGTATCAACACCATGAGCCTCGCAAACCTGACGCACAGACTGATCGCCCACCCCAAGAGGCAGGCCAAATCGCGACATCATTTGCAGCAATGAAGGCTCATCGCAAATCACGTCGCATATATGATCGGTATCTTTGTATGTACTGTATAGCATAGCGGAGGCAAAGTTAGTAAGGATATTGTATACCTTATTCTAACCATTTATAGGTATTTTTTCTGCTTCAACCTTCTTCACACCCATGCAAGCGCTCCAAGAACTGCGGGGTGCACAACCTACGAAATGCATTGGCAAACAACTTTAACTTTGACGGGAAAGCACGAGCAAAAGCTTTTTAGTAATTTTGCAGGCAGAAGACCGCTTAAACCCATAAGTATATGCTTAGTAAAAAAATCGAAGAAGCGCTGAACGCGCAAATTAATGCCGAAATGTGGTCGGCTTATTTCTATTTATCAATGTCGGCCTGGTGCTCTGCCGCCGGTAAGCCCGGTATGGCCAACTGGTTCGAAGTACAGTTCCGCGAGGAGCAGGATCACGCACGCATTCTCTTTAACTATGTACTGCAGCGTGGAGGCCGCGTAGTACTTCAGCAGATTGATGCCGTACCTACGGAATGGGAGTCGGAAATCGACGTTTTCGAAAAAACACTCGAACACGAACAAAAGGTTACAAGCCTTATCAACAACCTCTTTGCACTAACCACTGCCGAAAATGACTATGCTACGCAAAGCATGCTCAAGTGGTTCATTGACGAGCAGGTTGAAGAAGAAGACAACGTGCGCAACATCATTGACAACCTGCGCATGCTGAACGGCAACGGCTACGGCTTGTTCATGATTGACAAGGAACTGTCAGCTCGTGTTTATTCCCAAGCCTCTCCGTTAGCTGGCAATGCATAAGCCGGGACTGAAAATCATATTCGGATATCTACTACTCACCGCCACGCTTTGCGCGGCGGTGTGGTTTATTGTACACTCTGCACGGACGGCCTCGGAAACTACCGAGGCCGAACAGGCTGTTGCAGCCCAACGCAAAGCCACCAATCAACTGGCTATAGCACTCATCGAAAGCAGCACGCTGGCCGAAAACGCAACCCTGCTCTATGCCGATAACCGAGCAGTAAAACGCTACCTCAAAGGTACCGAACGTGTTGATACGGCCATTAACAAACTCCTGCACCTTACTGCCGACACCCTACTCAAGGCCCGACTCGATTCGCTCCACTTGCTTACGGAACTGAAAAGCGAAGCACTCTTTGACTTGATTGCCTCGCTCCGACACGAAAACAAACGCGGAGACGATCTCCGCAAACAAATAGCTGAACTGCGATCAGGTAAAAAACCGGTTGAAATAGGCACACAAGTTTCGGTACCCGTGCGCGAACATGGTGAAGAGGTGGTGATTCAACGACGCAAAAAGGGCTTTTTTCACCGCTTGGGCGATGCTTTCCGAAAAGCTAAAACCGACACGCTGCAAATTACAAGTTCAACGCACGAGGACTTGACTGACAGCACACTGGCAAGCGTAGACATCAGCGACACGCTGGCCAATATTCTGACCGACGTACACCGCAACCTTACTCAGTACGAACAAGCTAACAGCCGTAAACTGCGCAGACAGTCGGACGAACTGAAAGCCTCGGGGGTTGCACTATCAAAACGTATTGCGCTGCTCATGGAGTCAATCAGCCTGTCGCAACAGCAAATACTGGCTGCTGCAACACAAAAAGACAGCCACGCACGCAGGCAAGCTGCCCAACAAATGGCGGCACTGGCCATTATTGCAACACTGGCGGCACTGGCTCTCATGCTATGGGTGTGGCACGACATGAGCCGAGCCAAACGCTACCGCATGGAACTTGAGGCTTCGAAACTGCAAACCGAAAACCTCATGAAAAGACGTGAGCAACTGCTACTTACCATCTCGCACGATATTAAAGCACCCGTCAACACCATTTTGGGATACTTGCAACTGCTCAACCCCCAATCCACCGCCAATCACAACAATCACCAACAACTTGCTGCCATCGATGCTTCGGCACACCACCTGCTCAACCTGGTAACCGCCCTGCTGGATTATCACCGGTTAGAGGCCGGACAGATGGATTTAAAGACTGAATGCATCAAGCCCGAAACACTTTTCAAGCAAATTGCCTTAGCTTTCGAACCTTTGGCGAAACAAAAAGGATTACAACTGCTCACAAACATTGAACTGCCTGCCAACTGGTACATCTTGTCGGATGCCTTCCGCCTGCGCCAAGTGACCGAGAACCTGCTGTCAAACGCTATTAAATATACACAAAAAGGAACAATTACACTCGAGGCTACACTGAAGGACAAGATGCTGCTATTCAGCGTAACTGATACTGGATGTGGACTGAGCCGTTACGACCAGGAACGCATTTTTGAACCCTTTACCCGTGTAAAAGGCAGCGAAGGACAAGAAGGTACCGGACTCGGACTAAGCATAACGCTCAAACTCATCGAACTGCTTGGGGGCAAACTCTCTGTGCAAAGCACCGTGGGAAAAGGAAGCCGCTTTACCCTTGCAATGGAAGCTAGAACAGACAATCTATCGGCTAACACAAATAGCCAAGAACCTGTATGTCCCACTGCGATTGCTGACCTTGCACCCCAACAGTACTGCCAAACGGATTGCCAGCCTGCAACTGCAACCACCAGCACCGAATGCACACATAAAACCAATAATAAACAGGTAGCCCTGCTCGACGACGATGTGTTACAACTACAACTAAGCGAAGCTATGCTCCGCAATGTATTGCCACAAGAGTACAACGTATATCCATTCAACACCCCCAACGAACTCTTTGAATGGCTGAACAACGATAACAGACCGATAATGCTTTTTACAGACATTGAAATGCCTGCACTCACTGGATACGAGGTATTGCAAAAGGTACACAGCATGCAAGGTCTGCAACATCTTATGGTAGTAGCTACCACCTCGCACACACTGGTTTCGGCCAACGATTTTTGCCAAAAGGGCTTTACCGATGTGCTGTTCAAGCCTTTTACTCAAAACGACTTGCGGCTAATACTCAACAAACTTTTGCTGCCAAATGCTACTATCAGTACTTTGAATGGCAACCAGCCTGCTACAAGCCTGATTGACGAACAGGAACAGCAAACTACAGACCACAATCAACTTGTAAACTTAGCTCCGCTACTGGTCTTTGCCGATGGAGATGCCCAAGCCGAACAGGCTATTCTGCAACAATTTGCAAAAGACTGCAACACGCACCTTTCCTCATTCAAAGCTGCACTTGCCAAACACAACAAGCCTACCTTGTGCCAACTTGCACACAAAATGCTGCCTACACACACACTTATACAATCGCCGGCTACAGCTGCACTGCGCCTGCTCGAAGATCGACGCACTGAAACAGCCTGGACCGAAGCTGACGGAACTCCCTGTCAAACCATTGTCAACACCCTGCAACAACTGCTCGTACAGCTTGAACCCAATGACCCCCTGCCGAATGACTAAACTACTCCTTGTTGAAGACGACTTGACCTTTAGCACCATGCTGAGCACGTGGCTGCGCAAAAAGGGCTTCGAGGTGGAAACCGCCTCGAACGTGAGCCATGCCGTCAAGGCATTGCTGAGCGAGAAGAGCGAAACCCAGCTCATTCTTTCCGACCTTCGCCTACCCGACCACGACGGCCTGTACCTGCTGCAATGGTTGCGTAGCCAGCATAAACCGACCCCATTTATACTGATGACCAGCTATGCCGAAGTGCAAAACGCTGTCGAGGCTATGAAACAGGGAGCCAGCGACTACATCAGCAAACCGGTACAGCCCGACATCCTGCTTAGTAAAATCAACGAAGCGCTGCAGGCCAAGCCTCTGCCCACTCCCCAGCCCAAAGAGTCGGCCCAACGAACGTCAAAGGCTCAAACAAAACAACAACAAGGAGCACGGGGCATTGAGGGATCATCGCCTGCGGCACAAAACCTATACCGGTTGGCAGCACTCGTGGCTCCAACACCCATGTCGGTGCTTATAATCGGTGCAAGCGGCACAGGCAAGGAATATGTGGCACACCGCATTCACGAACAGAGCCTGCGCAAGGACGGGCCCTTCGTGGCTATCGACTGCGGCGCACTAACCAAAGAATTGGCAGCCTCTGAACTCTTCGGACATGTTAAAGGAGCGTTTACGGGTGCAGCTACCGACAAAGTGGGAGCCTTTGAGCAAGCATCGGGTGGCACTCTGTTTCTTGACGAGGTGGGAAATCTATCGTACGAGGTGCAAGTGCAGTTGCTTCGCGCCCTGCAGGAACGGCGCATCCGCCCGGTAGGAAGCAGCGAGGAACGGCAAGTGGACATCCGGCTGGTGTGTGCCACCAACGAAAACCTGCCCGAAGCCATCGCACGGGGCAACTACCGCGAAGACCTTTACCACCGTATCAACGAGTTTACGCTACACATTCCGCTGCTGCGCGAACGTGGAAACGACATTGTTGAATTTGCCCATTACTTCCTGCAACAAGCCAATGCAGAGCTGAATCGCCACGTACACGATTTTACACCCGAGGCCCGGCAGACCTTGCTCACCTACCCCTGGCCGGGAAACCTGCGCGAAATGCGTAATGTAATTGTGCGGGCAGCCCTCCTGGCAGGCAATAGCTCCACCCTCACGACCGCCGAACTGAACCTGCCGACAACCATGGCCTATGCTCAACCTGCTGTTGCTGCACCTACACCTCCAACTATGCCCTGCGGATACAGCAGCAACAGCAACAGCTTGAGCCTCAAGCCCTCGGCCAACGACGAACGGGAACGCATTGTGCATGCGTTGCAGCAAACCAATGGCAACAAAAGCCGGGCAGCACAACTGTTAGGCATTGACCGAAAAACGCTCTACAACAAGCTCAAAAGTTTGGGAATCGACAACTGATTTTCCCCGTCCCCCCTGTTTCCGAAAACACCCTATGGACTGCAGGAAACGGGGTGTAGAATAAAATACAAGGCGTGTAGAACACGACACACCACTTGTAGAACATTTCCACACTTTTCCCCACTGCGTGCCACACTTTCTACAGTGTGGCACGCAGTGGGGATTTTTATTTTCCATTTGATTTTCAGCAGCTTAATAAAAATCAAAAAGTTTTGGCACAGGCATTGCGCAAGATAAAGCAGAAACCAACAACACAAAATACAAACCTAATAAAGATTACGATTATGAAGAAGTTTTCAGTAGCTGCCATCTTGGCAATGGGTGTTTTGACTGTAAGTAGCGCTGCCTTCGCAGGCACAACCGCTTTTAACTCTCGCGGATGGGTAGGAATCGAGTTGAACGACACCATCGTTCCCACCGACACTGTAGTGCCCGAGAAGCAGGAAACTACTTCGCAGCAACTTTACCTGGCAGCAGCCGATACCGTGCTGCCCACCGACACCGTAGTACCCGAAAAGCAGGAAACTACTTCGCAGGAATTTTATACGGAAGTTGCTGATACCGTGCTGCCCACCGACACCGTAGTACCCGAGAAGCAGGAAACTACTTCGCAGGAATTTTATACGGAAGTTGCTGATACAGTACTGCCTACCGACACGCTGGGCACCGAAAAGTAAAACTGTGCAGTCCGAATACGCGCCTATAAAGGACGCATGCCGGCTACACACCTCTCCACATAAACAACTCGTCATTAACCATCATCATATCAGACTCCGTCTGCCGCTTATCACACATCTCATCTTTTCAATCTAATTCATAGTTCCTTGCACACTGCACACATCTCCAATCAAGCGGCAGACAAACGGCAGCCCCCACCATCAACCGGTTCGGGGCTGCTTTCTTTGTAGCTACTCGCTCCCGGATTCTGTTAAAGAAAGGTCAGGTAAAGCCGTTTTAATAAAATTCTCATCTGCCATCTATTTTCAGGCACATGCACCAAGCTGCAATACGCATTACTTCTGACAGCGGTAGTCCGAAAATAAATACAATAATGTTCGTGCTTTCTTACAGCAGGTCCGACAATTATAGATATGGCATTTAGACAAATTCGGAACGTTAGAAAACACGCATCCAATCGAACTATAATGCCGTAAGAAAACGCAAACAGTTTAACAAATGGCTACACACATTCAAAATTTCGCAAAAAAGATTCGCCAATTTGTTTGTTTCTATGAGCAAATTACTATATTTGCGAGCACTAACTATAATATCATCAAACTATGAAGCAATTACTTTTACTTGTCCTGGCATTTACAGGATGGCTGGCCACTCCTGCATCCGCAGCGAATGGCGCAGTGGTTGTTGAAACCAAGAGCGGCGAAACCGTGACGTTCTACTACGAGACACAACCTGAAATTACCTTTACTGAAGGCGACGTAGAAATCAAATCTACCGAACAGTCGGTTGTTTATGCCATGAACGATGTGGCACAGATTAAGTTCGACGACACCTTGGTAGGCATTGAGTCCGTAAATAAGAACGAAACGCGTTTTACCTTTAGCGGTTCGCAACTCGTCATCGAAGGCCTGAATCCGCAAACAGAAGTGGCCGTATTTGCTGCCGACGGCAAGCTCTGGAAGCAGGGTGCAGCCGATGCTACCGGCAAGGTAACAATGGCCATGGGCGACCTGACCAAGGGCGTTTACGTAATCAAGACAAACAAGGTTTCATACAAAATCATAAAGAAGTAGAACTATGAAAAAGATTTTTACCACTATAGTATGTGCCTTCCTCTTTAGTATGGCCACCATCGCACAGGTAAAGCACACCATACGCATCGAAATGAAGTCGGGCGAGGTTGTTGAATACACAACGACTGACCTCAGCAACATGACTTTCAAAGAAGAAACCACAGAAACACCTGTTGACCCCCAGCCTCAAGGCGAAATCATTGAGTTGAGCGACATCCAGCAAACACCTAATGCAGACGGAACTGTCAATATCTCGGTTAAAATTAAGACAATCAATGCATCGACCATTCGATGCACCCCGAAACCTGCAGGCGATGTGGAACCGTATCTGAATGAAGACCCTGAAACTTGGTCAAACATCTTTTTCGGCTTTAAGACTCTCTCGGCCGATCAGGTTACTGAGGCTAACAGCGCAGATGGATGTACCCTTACCTTTGCTAACTTTCCCAACGATACTTACTACATCACGGCCCGCGCCAACGATGCCGACGGCAACCAAAAAACACTTGCTATTAAAGTTGAATAACCTACACAGTCTCCTATCATGAAAAAGTTCTCTATATTGTTTCTGCTCTGCACCTTTATGTGCAGTCTTACTTCTTGGGCACAGCAGACCGTAACCCGCAAATTGGTTATTAACCTTTCGAACGGCAAAGTGGTAGAATACAAAACCGACGATATTCAGAAGATTTCTGTGCAAACTACCGGACAACAGGAAAGCAACCTTATCAAAGTTGAAGAAATTGGTAAGGATTACTTCACCTTCACCATCCGCACCAATGGTCAGCGCACCGTTTTCACCGCTTGCGAATCGGGTTATCTAGACTTCTACGGTGATGAATTCTTAGCCTACTACGGACACATCATCTATGAAGATGGAACCTACGAATGGCGCGATGGGACCTCAATGGATATTCAGGAAATCGAAGTTAAGCCCGGCCGTAAATACACCATCATGGCTGCTCAGTATGAGGAGTATGCTAAACCCGATTTTGTTGAGAAAGTTGAAATTACAACGATCGCCGACGAACAAAGCAGCAGCTCGGTTGACATCAAACTCGAAGAGATTACAGCAAACTCCGTTAAGGTGATTGCTCTCCCCTCGTCCGAAATTGATACCTACATAACCTATATCAGGGAAAAGAGTTGGACGGATAAGACTCTTACCAAGAATGGCGAGGCCCTCCTTCAGAGCACCACAGAGCGTGCTGCCGAATTGGGTCTGGCAAGAACCTACACAGTAGCATCGGATGACTCCTGGACAGGTCTCAGTTCCAATACGGAGTACACGTGCATCGTTGTTTATACCGATATTGAAGGCAAAAAGAATATGAAGATTTATAACTTCAAAACGCTTTAAGCCTTAACCAAAAAACTTTCCTATTTTCTGCCTTGCAAACAGTAGCAAGCCGCAACAGGCACCGCTGCTCTTTGCAAGGCTTTTTGCTTGCCGTAAAAAAGGTTGGCAGAAGGCCGCCGGTGCACCTCACTCGGACAAAAAACGGGCTCGTTAAACAGAAATATCTGCCTTACACTTATAACTCACAGCCAAACATAACTTAACAAGAGAACATCGGTAATATTTGCAAATATTCTGCCACAAATCTAACAGCAAGCCATAGACTTAATGAATGGCAAGCCATAAATAGCAGGCTGCAGTAAGCAAGAAACTACCGTTCACAAGCAACGTAGGGCGCACTCGTCTTTGCCACTTTTAGCAGCACTAGCGATAGATAGAATTGTAAAGCACTTGGCACCATGTGAAAGGTATTCCTAACTATACAAGAACCGGCCGGATGCATCAACGCACCCGACCGGCATCACCTAAAACCTGTCTATATTTACCTTTTTAGTAATCGGTATTCTCAGGATCAAAGTTAGTCCAACCACTCAACCAGTTCTCTGAACCGAATGCTCCGATAAAGTTCACCTTATCGAAGAAGGTTGAAGATACTCCGTCGAACGAAGCTGCGTTGAGCAAGGGCGAACCTGCACCCGGCATAAGTCCAACCTCTAAGGGGCTGATGGGCGAAAGCATCCACGAAGCCAAATCGCTCACCTTATTACCCTGCTGCGCAAGGAAGAAGGTTGAAGAGAACGATTTCTGAGAAGGATCAGTTACAGGCTTCTTGTCAGCACCATAACCCGTTACCAAAACATCCTCATAGAGTTTGTTTGCATCCGAACCGGTTATGTCCATATCCGCAAACCAAATGTTTTGCAAACGCAAGTTGCCTGCTTTTGCCTGCGACTGGGTATCGCCCTTTTCGCCATCAAGAATCAAACCAATGGGGTAACCAAAGGCAACTGAATTCACACAATTCAAACGCGAACCGCGACGAATTTGCATAGCAGCCTGGAACTTGCCCAAACCAGAACCATTGTTCGGATTCATGCTACCGCCGTTAATATAATCGGCCGTATTTTGGAATTTTGAATCAACGGCCTTCGGACCGACAAAAGTAATATTACTGAAAGTAGCTGAAGTAAAGGGCGAAGCAGTTGAGCCGCTTGCATCATTATCACTCTCAAAGCCATTGCTCTGGCTCTTGTCGGCAAGACGCGAATTACGCACCACCAAACCATATTGTACATTACCTGAATATCCATTGTCGGTATCGAAATCATCGTCCCAACCATTGTAGCATACCAGGTTTTTGCAGTTTACCGTACCACCGAACCACTCGAAAGAGTCATCGTTTGAGTAAGACACCTGTACGTGATCTATCTGCGTGCCATCACCTACCGAACCAAACGTTATACCATTGATTTCCTGGTCGGTAGCAAAAGGATAACCAGCAAACTCTACGCGAACATAGCTCAGCACACCCGAGTTATCGTGGGCATCATTGCCGCCGTGCTTGGTACGGGGTCCACCTTCAATTTGTGCTTCGCCTGCGTTGTGAGGAGCCTTTCCGCAGATAATGAGTCCACCCCAATCACCTGGACGGCGCTGTCCCTTAGCCTCTTCCGATGTAAAGACAATCGGTTCCGAAGCCGTACCGCGTGCAATGAGCTTTCCACCGCGTTCAACGATGAGCGAAGCCATTGTTTGCTTGTCACCCTTAATAACTGTACCCGGCTCGATGGTCAGTTCTGCACCATCAGCAATGTAAACCCAACCTTTGAGCAGGTAAGTACCCTTTTTGAGTGTTTGCTTTCCCTTGAAAACAAATTCATTGTCGCCGTTGCCAATCTGATTGCCTTCGAACACAATGTTGTCGCAGGCTTGCAAACCGCCGTCTTCGCTCCAGTTATACTCAGGGCGCGTTACTTCATCGTCGTCGCTACAGGCTGTAAAACTACTTGCTGTTGTCAGACCCATCATAACCAGGGCCAGAACCTTGATAGTGTGCTTACGCATATACTTAATGTGTTTAATAAAAAGGATTGCTCTATTTATTTTCTTTTTGACGCTGCAAAGGTCGCAAAGGTGCGTGACAAAGAAGTTTCCATAAAATGAAGAAAGCGTGAACCCCCATTTTAAGGTATAAAAAACGGAAAGCACACTTTTCAATATGATTGAAAAGCATGCTTTCCGCTATTTTGTCAGTCTGTTTCAGGCTGAATATTTATTTAGAACTCCGAATTGTTGTTCTGCTCCAACCCGGCTGTTTCCTGTTCTGCGATAAGGGTATCGCCCATCTGGTTCTTTTCCTCCTCAACCGATTCGTTTACCTGGGCTACTTCGGTCTCAGCATCCATCGACACTTCCTTTTCTGCTATTGAGTCGTTCTCAGCATACTCATTATCGGTTTCCTCCTGCTGCAAAGTCTTCTGACAGAGTTCAGGATGCAGAATGGCATGCTGCAAACCAAGCAATTGCCGGCTGCGCGGTGCTAGTTCAAGTCCCTCTTCTATAAGTTTGAGAGCCTCCTCGGTACGTCCCATTTTATTGAACGCAATAGCCTTTTGCCAAATGAAGAATACACGTCGTGACAATACATTGAGCACTTGCGGATCGGCAAGAATTTCGTCGACCATACTGATAAAGTGTTCAAAGTCAAGGATAGGCAAGTAGTAGTTAAGGGCCAGGAACTGCTTGGTCGTAAGATTATCGGTCAGCAGTCCTCGGTTTTTATCCATAAAAGCAATTGCTTTTTGTCTGATTTGCTCTTTTTCCTCAAGATTTTCGTTTTGCTTGTAACGCGATACGTAGAGCATAACCAAGTCCTTAACACAGCTTTCTGGTTTCTCGTTTGCCTCGATAGCCTCCAGGTAGTATTTTTCGGCCTCATCGAAGTTTTTGTTGAGATAAGCCTTTTTAGCTTGTGCATAAAGGGTATTGAGCGAGAACTGGTTGGCAGCCGCATTATTATTACCCATTCCACGTACAAAACGTGGTGCCGGTGCCATACCGTTAATATCTTCGAGCAGTGTTTGCGCCTTATCGTATGCATTATCAACCTCAAGCACATGCTCTACCAATCCCTTCGCCGTTTGAAGGCGATGTGCTTCCATGTGTTCTTCGGCTAAAGCTAACACTTTGTCAAAGGTTTTGGGCAAATGCACATTACGTGCCGCTAATCCCTGGTTATTGCGATCAATGCTGTACACCACCTTAGTTCCCTTATAGAGGTCGTCATAAAGTTCGCGATCTGCTATCTGATGCGAGTTGAAGTACAAACTGTTTTCTGTGGCAAAGTCAAAAATAAACCCGTAGCGCCGTTCAGCGTTATAATAGTTGATGCGTCCTTTTGCAGGCACAAAGTTTGTGGCATTCTCCCCGGTTGATTGCAATCCCTTGGCTTCGGTTCCCTGATTAAAATCCTTATCTGCAGAATCGACATCGTTGTTTACACTTCTAAAGTAACGGCGATGTCCATACTTAGGGTCAATCTGCTGAAGGGCTTCTAAATCAATGTGTCCAATCACCTTAGGTTCGTTAATTCCAGGAGCCTTTTCGGCTGAATCTTCCATCAGTCCGACAGTTTTTTCGCGTTCTTCGCTAGCTTCAAGGCCTGTTTCTGTAAGTTCTTCCTGATTTGCAATAACTGCATCAGTATCTGTTAGTTGTGCAGCAGCAAATTCTTCATTATTGGCATACTGGGGCGGATTGGCACGAAATGACCGTACATCAGTTCCGGCTATACCGCATACTTGCCCGTTGGGCAACCGTAATACAATAAACTTTTCTGTAACAAATTCAATGGCTCCGCAGAATACGCCTTCCGAACTCGTAATTTCGACATTGTCGCCGACTCTGTAGTTTGTTCTAATAAATGCAAGCATTGTACTTCAATTTAATTAAACTGTATAAAATAAAAAAGGCTATTGCCTACTATGTGCATAGCGATAGTATCAGATGGAACAAGCCCCCTATTATATGCAATACAAATGGCCTAAGAGGAGTCTTTTCTGTCATATTTTACGCCGCTATTACCTTGGGTACGCTGGCAACAGCACGGGTTTAGCTGTCGTTGTACTTAGCAAAGATAGTGGAAAGACAGAGCAAAACAAAACATTTTCTGCATTTTTTTGGTAAAAAAGCCGTTTTTTACCCATAGGACACATTTGTTGTCTGTCAAAAAGGAACCGACCCCGCTGCTCGTTGTTTAGAGCGGCAGGGCCGGCATTGTTGTTGTATGGTTATCAGAACTTATAGCTCAGAGTTAAACTGAAGTTACGTCCCGGACGATAGGAACGGGTAACCTCTTCAACTTCTTTCGATACGCCATTCGACAGATTTACATCGTTGAACTGCTTAAAGATAACCTTCTCGCCCAAGATGTCTTTCAAACCAAGTTTCAGTTCAAACTTTCCGAAGGTACGTGCAGCCGAAAGATCGAGCGAGTTGCGCGGCATCTCGTACGAGTCGGGGATATTGACGGTTTGGTCGGCAGTTGAACCAAGGCTACGTCCTACACCCACCAGGCGCTTACCGATGCGGTTATACTGCAACGAGGCGTTCCAACCCTCATGGCTATAGAAGAGCCCAAGGTTTACCAGGTAGGGCGACTGTCCCTGCATGGGGCGGTCTTTGTGACGCGATTTGCCATCGAACTTCACATCGCTCTTGATGAGTGCGCCGTTGAATACCAAGGTAAAATCACGCAATCCGATAAAACCGAGGTTTTTGCGTATATCAAGTTCAATACCATAGCTTGATGCTCGTTTGGCATTTTCATAAGAGTAAACCAAATCGGTACCACCGGTCACTGTATAAGTCCACTCAATGGGGCTGTCAAAGTGTTTGTAGAAGGCTGCTACAGATATCTGGTCGCCCTGTTCGGGATACCATTCATAGCGAAGGTCTACATTGTCAACGTAGCACGATTTAAGAGCCGTATTACCCTGTACTGACGATGCAAGGTCGAAGTCGTAGAAGACAGAGGGGCTCACCTCGCGGAACTCAGGTCGGTTTACCGAACGTCCGTACGACACGCGTACCTGATGCTGCGGGTTTATGCGGTAAGTTGCGTTGACCGAGGGGAAGATGTCGTTACCATCGTAGTAGCGGCTCTTCGGACTTTTTTCGTAATCGCGGGTATTGCTGATGAGTTTCATGCGCGAGTGTTCAAAGCGTGCGCCTGCATAGATATTAAAAGCTCCAAGCGGCAGGTTAACTGCTGCATAGGCCGAAGCAATGTGGTGATGTCCCTCGTAGTCGTTACGCATTTTGGTATCGTCAATCAGGTAAAGTCCCCTATCACCGTAATTTGCATCAATGAGCAACTGGGTAGGCAGGTCGAGGTAGCGGAAGTCATCAGGCAAATTATTGTCGGCCGTATTCCATTGATAAATAAAGCTGCGCGTATTGTAGGTTCGCGTGCGATATTCTGTATAAGCACCTGCAAAGAGTTCGGGTTCGATGCGTCCACCGGCAAAGCGGTAACGGTAGTTAAGTCCTCCTGAAGCTATATGTTCGTCAAGACGTGTAAACTCACGGCTGATTTCGTTACCTGTTGTCAGACCTATGCGGTCGGGGTCGAGCTGGTTGTCGAGGGTATAGCGCCGGCGGTCGGGCAGGTTGCGGTTAGCATAGGCATAACCTGCATTCCAATCAAGGCGCGAGCGGTCCCACACATATTTACCGGTAAACTGAGTATTATAGGTTGTGCGGCTTGAGTAGTAATATTCGGCCTCTTCAATGCGGTTGCTTTGGGCATTAAAACCCTGGCGCGAGGTGTAGCGATCGGTGCCTAGTTGGTTGAAAATATTTTTCCACTCATAGCGTCCCGAACCTTTTGCCGGAACAAAGGTCAGGTTAAGCATAGCTCCAAGACGCACATTATTGGCATACTGGCTATCAACGCTCCTGCGCAGATATACACTTTGGTCGTGCGTCAGGTCGTAAGCGCCAAACAGCGAGTTCTCCATAGGTTCGTAGGTCTTGTAGCTGTTGCTGTAGTTAAGCGAAGCCAGCACGGCAAACACGGCTCCGTTTTCGAAATCGCGCGAACGGTTCAAATCGGCAGCCAACGAAAGGTCACCCCAGGGGCGGTGCTTAAACACGCGCCAGTCGTTGTTCAGTCCATTGCCCAACAAACTGATGCCCCGGCCACCCTCGGTTTTTTGCAGGGGTGCATGAATTCCCCCCTTGAGCGAACGGAAATTATCAAATCCCAGGAAATCGGTACCTCCGCCCTTACCGGCCAAAAATGTCTGAAAGTGGGTCTGATCGTTCACCGAGGCTCCAAGACTGATGCGTGCCGAATTTTCGTTAGGCACTTCCTTGGTATCTATTTGTATAAATCCTCCCGTAAAGTCGGCAGGATACTGCGGAGCCGGCGACTTGATAATCTGCATATTGTCAACCTGCGATGATGGAATAATGTCGAACGAGAATGCGCGTGAGTCGGCCTCGCTCGAAGGCACTGCAGCACCGTTAATCCACACATTGTTGTAGCGTTGCGAGAGTCCGCGCACCATCACAAATTTTTGGTCGATAATCGAGATGCCCGGCACACGACGTATCACCTCTGAGGCATCTTTATCTTGCGACTTGCTAATCTGCTGTGCCGAAATACCGCTTTGCACCACCAAATTGTTTTTTTGTGCTGTTACCAATGCCTTTTCGGTATTACGTTTAGCTTGTGCTGTTACTGTGGCAGTACCAAGCTGGTTCTCGAGTTCTTCCAATTTTACCACCAGCAGAGTGTCGTTTTTGGCAGGATTCACCGTCATTGTCAGCTTGCGGTAACCCAAGTAGGTAGCCACGAGCGTGTAGTTGCGCTGTCCCAAGGCCCCTATTTCAAAGTAACCTTCGCCATCGCTCATTGTTGTTTTACCGGCTTGCAGAATCTGCACCGTTGCGCCCACCAGCGCCTCGCCCGAACGGGCATCCAACACACGGCCGCGCAGCGAGGCTGTCACTTCGGCCCAAACCGTGCCTACACATACTACAAGGAGGAGCACGGAAAGTAATAGTCGTCTAAGTATAACCATATATATATTTATATAGGAGAAATGTTCTGATTAGCTGCACCGCCGAACTTTCAATACCAGGGGGCTTGACTTTCTTGCCGGAACAGGCACCGGAAAAGTATTTTCGAAACGGGGTGTAAAACAACATACAAGGCAGCTCTGAATTTTGAGATGGGGTGTAAATAATTGCCACACACTCATCGGCACAATCAGGCAACGCTTACCAGCCTGAGCGCTGCTCCGCGCCACGAACCTGTGACGCACCAGCACAGGAGGCTCACCTTTCCGGGTGCAAAGGTCTGAATACTACATTACACCTCCGTGAAAGTGATGTGAAGAAAGAGCGAAGGTCAATACGGCAGACTGCGGCTGTCAATGTGTCATTACTCAGCCTTTTTGGCCGAAAAACGACCTTACTCCCCAATATTTACTCCCGCATACCGCATTTGGCACGCTTTTGGCTTATTATGGTGTGTACGCTTGAAACAAGCGCTCTAACAGAAAGTAACAACAATAAAATACCAACCATCATGAACATTAAACCGTTGGCAGACCGCGTGCTCATCAAAGCCGCAGCTGCAGAAGAGAAAACCGCAAGTGGCATCATCCTGCCTGATACCGCCAAAGAAAAGCCCCTTAAAGGCGAAGTGCTCGCCACTGGCAATGGCACCAAAGACGAAGAGATGGTACTCAAGGTAGGCGACACCGTACTCTACGGAAAATACGCCGGAACCGAAGTGGAACTGGACGGCGAAAAGTACTTGATTATGCGCCAAAGCGATGTGCTCGCTGTTTTGGCCTAATTTATTTCAACCCTTAAACTAAAACATACAACAATGGCTAAAGAAATTATATACGACGTTGACGCCCGCGAGCGTCTGCGCGAAGGCGCTGATGCGCTGGCAAATGCAGTGAAAGTAACCCTTGGTCCTAAAGGCCGCAACGTGGTTATTGATAAAAAATTTGGTGCTCCCCGCATCACAAAGGACGGTGTGAGCGTAGCCAAAGAAATTGAACTCGAAGATGCCTTCCAAAATGCCGGTGCACAACTCGTTAAGAGCGTAGCCTCAAAAACCGGTGATGATGCCGGTGATGGTACTACTACAGCTACCGTACTTACGCAGGCCATCCTGACTGAAGGCATGAAGAACGTAGCTGCCGGTGCCAATCCGCTCGACGTTAAACGCGGTATCGACAAGGCTGTTGCCAAGGTTGTTGAAAACATCAAACAGCAGAGCGAGCAGGTAGGCGAAAGCTACGACAAGATTGAGCAGGTTGCAACCATCTCGGCCAACAACGACCCCGAAATCGGTAAACTCATTGCCGATGGTATGCGTGCCGTAAGCGTAAATGGCGTAATCACCATTGAGGATGCCAAGGGTCGCGACACTGTGCTCAAAACCGTTGAGGGTATGCAGTTCGACCGCGGCTACCTATCGGCTTACTTTGTAACCGATGCCGAGAAGATGCAGTGCGTGATGGAGAACCCCTACATCTTGATTTACGACAAAAAGATTTCGAACATCAAGGACTTCCTGCCCATTCTCGAACCGGCTGTACAGAGCGGACGCCCGCTGCTGGTTATTGCCGAGGATGTTGACAGCGAAGCACTCACCACGCTGGTTGTTAACCGCCTGCGCTCACAACTCAAGATTTGCGCCGTTAAGGCTCCGGGATTCGGCGACCGCCGCAAGGCTATGCTCGAGGACATTGCCGTACTTACCGGTGGTGTTGTTATCAGCGAAGAGAAGGGCTTGAAACTCGAACAGGCTACTCTCGAAATGCTCGGTACTGCCGAAAAGGTAACCATTACAAAGGAGAACACTACCATCGTTAACGGACAAGGCGACAAGGAGAACATCCAGGAGCGTATTGCCCAAATCAAGAACGAGATTGCCAACTCTACCAGCTCATACGACAAAGAGAAACTCCAGGAGCGTCTGGCCAAACTTTCGGGCGGTGTTTGCGTACTCGAGGTAGGTGCTGCCAGCGAAACTGAGCAGAAGGAAAAGAAGGATCGCTGCGACGATGCACTCTGCGCTACCCGTGCTGCCATCGAAGAGGGTATTGTTACCGGTGGTGGTGTAGCCTACATCCGCGCCCAGCAGGCTCTTGAGGGTATGACTGGCGACAATGCCGACGAAACCACTGGTATTGCCATCATTCGCCGCGCCATCGAGGAGCCGCTCCGCCAAATCTGCCGCAACGCCGGTGTTGAGGGAGCTGTTATTGTAAACAAGGTTCGCGAGGGCGAAGGTAACTATGGCTATAATGCCAAGACCGAACAGTTTGTCGACCTGCGTGCTGCCGGTGTGGTTGACCCTGCCAAGGTAACTCGTGTAGCACTCGAAAATGCAGCTTCTGTTGCCGGCATGTTCCTCACTACCGAATGTGTTATCTGCGATAAGAAGGAAGACAAGCCCGAACTCCCTATGGGTAACCCCGGAATGGGTGGCATGATGTAAGCCATTCAAACTGAACATTTCTATATGGGTGTACACTTTAACGTATACCCTATTAATTACACAGCGTGTACTGCAACAGGCAATACACGCTGTGTTTTTGTTATACTGCTCACTAAATGGGCGCAATGCTAAAGCACTTTATCACAACAAATAGCGTAAATTTGCATGGCCAAAAGGCATACGGCCTACTCCCAGGGGCTCAAAAGTCCTCTTTAACAGCTTTACACTCCTTATGCCCACCATGAAACTGCCCTTAATCCTTTTAACCGCAATCCTTACACTCTGTATAGCAGGCTGCAACTCCAGAAACCCCCAAAAGGAGGCCATAACCATCCATCAATCCCTGAATCAGCTAAAGCCTCTGATTTTCGACAATCCCAAAGCCGGCTACCACAAACTCGACAGCCTGCAACGCACTGCTAGCGATAGTGCACTGTGGTACGAAATTGAACTATTCAAAGGGGCCTGCCTGCTACAGTCCGGACAGCAAGCCGAAGGCTACAAAACGTACGGAAGGGTTAAGCAATGGTGCAACCTTAACACGGGCAACTACCGGCTGGAGGGTATTGTGTACAACACTCTGGGCATTGACAAGGCACTAAGCGGCAACATCGACATGGCAGGCAAATTCTACCAGCGCTCCTTCGACTGTCTGAGCCGCGTGCCCAAGGACGAACAGTTCATTTCAACTTGCATCAATCTGGCCGACCACTACATGATTTCGGGCAGACTGCCCGAGGCTGCAGGGGTATACCGGTATGCGCTCTACGTGTGCGACTCCATTAACTACACACCAAGCCGAACACCCATCTACTCCGGACTGGCAACGGTGTATATGGAACTCGAAAACTTTAAAATGGCACATGAATTTCTGGACATGGCTGCCAGGGATATTGACCAGTGCGAACTGACAACCCGACTGTTTTACTACACCACATGCGGCAACTGCTCCTATTACGAAGAGAATTACCAACAATCGCTACAATACTTTTTTAAAGCCTTCGAACTGGCAAAAGCCTTTAACAACAACTACAACATTATACTCTGCCACGGAAACATGGCCGAGAATTACCTCATGCTCGACAGTTTGGAGCAGGCCGAAATACACCTGGAGGCTTGCAAGGAATATCTGCAAACCAACTCGCACAAACATCCGCAAATGACCTACTACATAGAGAGTTTGCTGCTCGACCTGGCTATTGCGCAAAAGAAACCCGACCAAATCCGTCGGTACTACCGACAAAATGTCGACTCAATACTCAAGGACTTTCCGCGCTACCTCATGCTGCACTACCGCCGGCTCGAACGCTACACAGCAGCGAACGGATTATGGCAAAAAGCCTATCATAACCTCGAAAAAAGCACGCATTATGCCAACCACCTGCGAAGCCAGCACATACAGAACAATGTGATTGAAATGGAACAACGCTACCGGCGCGATACAACCCTGCTGCAACAACAGGTGGCACTGGCCAACTACCGCACACAAAGCATCCAGCAACAAAACTACATCATTCTGGCTGTGGCTGCAGCTCTCGTTCTGCTGCTTTTATCGGCCATCACCTTTATCTATCTTCGCAGGCGCAATGCTCAAAGACTCAAGCAGCAAATGGAAAAGATGACCGAACTGCGCATGGACATTGTGCGCAACCGCGTGTCGCCCCACTACATTTTCAACGTGCTGGGCACCATTTTGCCTAAACTACAGCGCTACCCCGAAATGCTACAACCCGTTGAAATGCTTATCGATGTGCTGCGCGGCAACTTGCTCGCTTCAGGCAAGGTTGCAGTAATGCTGCGCGACGAACTGGCCCTTGTAGAACGCTTTGTAGAACTCTACCACTACAGTAAAGGCGAACGCCCGCGTGTAATCTGGCATATTGACAATGAACTGAAGCAAAGTACGCTGCAAATTCCCTCAATGTCGCTGCAAATTCCGGTAGAAAATGCACTTAAACATGCATTCCCTGTACTTACCGAAACAAGCAAAATCAACATTAACATCTACATTGAAAACCATCTACTCCATCTTTGTGTAACCGACAATGGTTGCGGATATAACCCCGGTAAGGTAAAAGTTACCGGGCGTGATACGGGCACAGGGCTGCGACTGCTCACACGCACCATTGCCATCCTTAACCAGTACAATGAGCAGCAGGCCACTATTGAAATTGCCAACTTACCTGCTCCGCAGCAAGGCACACGCATCGAACTCGTTCTGCCCGAAAACTACTCTTTTACCCTACCCGACGCAGGCTATTGATGCTCGCTGCACTGCCCTCAAAGCCTATGTGCTACCTTTAGACCTTTTTGAGGTAACTACATGTGGAAACACATGCACACAGCCAAACCACCAGCGCCTGCCGCACATGCCCCAACCGAATTCAACACCAAACCTAAAGCGACCTTTGCAACCGGGTTGCGCTCAGTTATAGGTATCTTTGCAGCATAATCATTATAACCAATCCCCAATATGTGTAAAGAACACCACACCGAAACAACCTGCTGCTGCTGCTCGCACAACCATAGTCACCACAATGGTCATCACCACTCAAGCCTTTCAGAATGGCTGCCCATGGCTATATCGGCTTGTCTGCTTGCTGTAGGTCTGCTGTACAATCCGTTTAAGCAAGCCGAATGGCTGTTGTTTGTACTGGCCTATGTGCCCATTGCCCTGCCCATCTTTAAACAGGCATTCGCTTTGCTGCGACACGGCGAACTCTTCAATGAGTTCACACTCATGATTATGGCAACACTCGGTGCCTTTGCCATTGGCGAATATCCCGAAGCCGTAGCTGTTTTACTTTTCTACGCAGCGGGCGAATACTTCCAGGAACGGGCTGTCGGACGGGCACGCAATGACATACGTGCATTGGTCCGCCTACGCCCCGAACGTACCACCATTATCGATGCTGCAGGCAAGGCAACTGAAGTGGCCACCGAAACAGTACCGGTAAACACAATCATCGAGGTGAAAACCGGTGGACGCGTACCCCTTGATGGGGTGCTGCTCACAGCAGTTGCCAACTTCGACACTGCAGCACTCACCGGCGAGCCCCTGCCTCGCACCCTGCACCAGGGCAACGAGGTAAGCGCAGGCATGATTGCAACCGACAGCCTTGTACGCATCCGCACCACACGCCCCTACAGCGAAAGTGCCCTGCAACGCATTCTGCACCTGGTTGAAGAGGCGGCACAACGCAAGTCGCCGGCCGAAACCTTTATACGACGCTTTGCCCGCATCTACACACCGGTGGTTACAGGTTTATTTGCCCTCATGGCACTACTGGGTCCGATATTCACATCGTACAGCTGGAGCGAATGCTTTTACCGTGCATTAGTGTTCTTGGTCATTTCGTGTCCTTGCGCCTTAGTTGTAAGTATTCCGCTGAGCTACTTCAGAGGGATTGGCGTTGCCTCGCGTAAAGGCATTCTATTTAAAGGAGGCAACTATCTCGATGCCATTACGCGCATTGGCACCGTAGTCTTCGATAAAACTGGTACTCTTACCTGTGGGCGCTTTGGTGTTACGGCTATAAATACTACAGCTGATACCGACTCCGACACGCTGCTACAGACCATTGCTGCCGTTGAACGCAACAGTTCGCATCCGCTGGCACAGGCACTGGTAGCCGAGGCTCAAAAACAAACTCACGACCAACTTGCCACAGCAACACACATCAAGGAACACGCCGGACTGGGCATGGAGGCTATAGTTAACGGAAAAACTGTACTGGTGGGCAATGCCGAACTGCTGAGCCGACATGGGATACCATTACCCGAGATGGCCAACAAACCAACCGGAGCTACTCAAGTGTTCTGTGCCATTGCTGGGCGGGCTGCCGGCGTTATCAGTTTGAGCGACCAACTCAAAGCTGATGCTACTACAGCCATACAACAACTACGCAACTTAGGAGTAACGCATATTGGTATGCTCTCGGGCGATTGCCAGAGCAATGTCGACCAGGTAGCTCATGCACTGGGCATTGACCAAAGCCATGGTAACCTGTTACCGGCCGACAAGGTACATGCCCTACAACGCATCAAAGAACAGAGGGCTCCGCAAGGTGTGGCCTTTGTGGGAGACGGCATTAACGATGCTCCTGTACTGGCCTTGAGCGATGTGGCTATTGCCATGGGGCAAGGCGGTGCCGATGCTGCGGTCGAAACAGCTGATGTGGTTATCCAAAGCGACAACCCCTCGCACGTGGCCGATGCCATACGCATTGGCCGACTGACACGCCGCATTGTATGCTTGAACATTACGTTGGCAATAGGTGTTAAACTGGCCGTACTCTTGGCTGGCGCTGCTGGTTATGCCAGTTTATGGGCAGCTGTACTGGCCGACACCGGGGTTGCTCTGCTCTGCATAGCCAACACCTACTTTATACAACTCCGAAACAAGTAATATTTACACTTTATCATGCCTATACCAACCAACCTTCTTGAAGAACGACACATCCGGCCTACAGCTGTGCGCTTGCTCGTGCTCGATGCCCTGCAGCAAGCCGAATGTGCCTTATCGCTGTCCGACCTCGAAGCCCGCCTGGGCACTGTCGACAAGTCGAGCATTTTTCGAACTCTCTCACTATTCCTTTCACACCATCTGGTGCATTGTGTGGAAGATGGTACGGGCATGATGAAGTATGCCCTTTGTCCACCCAGCTGCCACTGCGGCGAAAATGCAAATCACGGACTCAACGACCTGCACACACACTTTCGTTGCGAACACTGCAACCGCACCTTTTGCCTGCGCGGCCTGCCTGTTCCCAGTGTACCATTGCCCGAAGGGTTTGTGCTTACGTCGGCCAACTACGTACTGGTTGGTCTGTGCCCCGAATGCTCGCACAAAACAAAGCAGGGCTACTAAACGTATACCACTCGATGCATCGTATTGTTATGGTGCGATTGGCTAAAGCAATTACACTTTGTCGGATTTTTCACTTTATAATCTCCCCAAATACCCTCTCCCCGACAAATTATCCTTCACACAATAACAAAACAGTAACTATCTGGTAAACATTCTCTATCAACACCTATTCATTTTAGTTAAGATTTTCCTCTTAAATCCTTTGTAATCTATCAGCAAGATTCTCGCAATAAGCCTACTTTACTTTTGCAGCGTATTCTACAATTGTTTAACTCAAAACAAATTTAGGCTTATGAGATTTTCAGGTCTGATGAGAGCAAGTGCCATTGCAGCCCTTCTCTCTGTATGTAGTTCACCGGCTTTAGCTCAAGAACTTACGCTAAACTCCAAAAACTACTCTACTCCCTCCTGGACTAAATTGACGCGTTTGATGGCTCAGATGCAAAATGCATCACAACCATACAGCATCAACATGACCGTTAATGGCGATCCTAAAACGCAATTAGGTTTTGCCTGGTTTACCAATCCCGAAATAAAAAACGGGAAACTTCAGATTGTTGAAAAGGCCGATGCCTCGGATGCCGACTTTGCAAACCCGACCCTAACCGTCGAAGCTACTTCGAGCGAAGTCAAGGACTTAAACTATGTAATTGCCAAGAATAAAGTCGAAGGTATCGAAGCTAATAGTAAACGTTCGTATACCAGCCACAAGGCTTTAGCCAGCAAACTCAAACCTGCCACTTCATATTCGTTCAGAGTAGGTAATGAGCAAGGATGGAGCGAAATCGGACACTTTACAACTGCAGCCGAATCATACAGTAAAGAAGAAGGTTTCTCGTTCATTTACATTACAGATACGCAGGCACAGAACGACGAAATGTTTAATGTTTCACAGAAAACTGTTCACACGGCGCAAAAAAAGGTTTCTAACGCTAAGTTTGTGCTGGTTAACGGTGACTTGGTCGAAACTTCGGGCAGCAAAAATTCGGAGTGGGAATTTGAACAATGGTTCAGCACAATGCAAGATGTTTGGATGAATTACCCGCTCGTTGTTGCTCAAGGCAATCACGACACCAGTTCAAACAAGAACTTCTCCTGGCACTTTAATACCGACAACAGCTTTAACCAAAAGTCGGCAGTGCCGACTACCATGGAAGGCACTGTTTACTCGTTTGTACAGGGCGACGCCTTGTTCTTAGTCATCAACTACGAAGACTTCTTGAAAGAAGGCTATTTCAAAGCATTGGCCGACTGGATGAGAGCTGAGGTTAAAGCGCACGAAAACGTAAAATGGCGCATTGCCACTTTTCACAAAAATATGTTTACCGGCAGTAAATCGCACCAAAGCGATGGAGATGGCCGCCTGGTACGCAAAAATATGTTGCCTGTATTCGATGAACTCAATATCGACCTGGCCCTACAAGGACACGACCATATCTACGAGATTATAGGCCCGGTTAACAATAACTCCAAGACTCTGGTAGACGGTTCAGTAGAAGAAGTTGAAAACATTGTTCCCGGTGGTACACGCGAAAATATGACCGGTAAACAAGGAGGCGTATTCAACGTAGAAAACGGAACACTCTACTTCCTTAATAATTCAGCGGGCAAAAAGAAATATGAGCCGCGCGACGAAAAGGCTATGATTGATGCTTTGCTTGCACACGATGTCGAAAATTATTGGGGACTCTTCTCTGGTAAATTCGGACAAACAGGCGAACCTACCTTCAGCAACATCAAAGTAACCTCAGATACAATCTTTATTGATACTTACACGGTGAATGATGGAGGCACAGCTTCTTTATACGACTCCTTTAAAGTAATCAAGGAGAAAAAAAGCACCTCGAACATTGCACAGAACACTCAGCATGCAGTTAAGATTGTAGCTAAGAAAAACAAGATTATTATCAGTGGTATTGAACCTGAAAAGGTAAACGTGTATGCCTCTGACGGTACGCTTGTCAAGGAAGGAAAAGACACGGTTATCAGCACAAACAAGATGATTCCGGGTGTTTACGTAGTGAAAGCCGTAAAAAACAATAAGGACTACTATGGAAAGGTTCTTATCAAATAAACTTTGATTCTTACCTTTCTTAAACTTTACTTATCGGGGCTGTGCCTAAAATTGCGCAGCTCCGATAAAACTTTATATCCAACCTGTTTCATATTAAAGCCTGTCTGATTACATCTAACGATACCTCACATTTATAATGAACATTCTCTTTAATAAACAACAAGCTACACCACACAACCAATCATCAATCAACGTTGCTGCTCAAACTAATTTATTACATAACCCTTGCCCAACCAAACAACCGGCCCTGCTACTCTATAACAGATAGCAGGGCCAGAATAATTATGTATGTTGCTGCACAAGGCAGATGTAGTTAAAGGAAATGTTATTTGCTCAACCGCATACCGACGTACATACCGTCGTATTTATCGAGCAGTGCACTGACAGTTTTGAGCGAAGTGCTGTTGCTCAAAGCCGACATCCCCTTAACCAACGAAAGGAGTTTGTCGCTCTCAAACATCAGGTAAAGGTTACCACCCTTCATAGCGATGCGCGGATTCATCGAAGCCAGGCCACGAAGATAAGTCATTTTGATAGAATTGTTGGCTGCATCGAGCGTGTATTCGCCTTCGATGGTACGCTTGCCGATTACGGCTTTGTAGGTATTATCCTTATTAAAGGTAAAAGAGCAAGCTCCCTCGCTGATACCAATCTTTGCAAGTTGTTCATTGATTTCGGCCTCTATTTTGCTCGATGCCAATGCACCGCCAGCCTTTGCCAGGAAATTGTCGCTCTCAAAAGCACACTCTGAACCGGTGTACTTCCAAGTGCCTTGCAGGGTTTGCTGCGAAAGAGTAGCTCCCTGACCTTGCAGCAGTCCGGTAAGCAGTCCCTGAACGATGTCGCCTACATTTCCACTTTGGGCATTTGAAGATGAGGAAGAAGAACCGGTAAGCGCATTTTCAAGAAGGCTCTGTCCTACTCCACTCAAGGCACTGCTGCTTGTACCGCAACTCGAAAGAAGTGCCGTACTGGCCAAGGCGGCCAGCGTAACGAATATCTTTTTCATTTTGTAATACTAAAAAAATGTCTTATTCGACTGCAAAAGTGGTAAATATGTATGAACCGACCAACTAAAAATGCACTTTTCGAGGTTTTTTAGCCTTATTGCAGGCATCGAGGGGCATATATACACATTGAAACTGCAACTGCAACGTGCTATTTCAGCTGTTTGTACCAGCCAGGCCGTGCGCTATTTGTCCTGTGCCAGCGGATTCCATCCCTGGGCTTTAAGGTCGAACTCATTACCATCGCGCGTTACGAGTTTACATCCCAATTCCGGACGGGTAATGTGGCCTATGACCTTTACATCGTCAAGCTGCTGCACACGTTCGTGATCGGCCAGGGGTATGGTAAACAGGAGTTCATAGTCCTCGCCACCATTCATTGCCGCAGTATAGACATTAAAGTTGAATTCTTCGGCAGCAACAGCCGTTTGGTAGTCAACAGGGATGCGCTCTTCGTAGAGTCGACAACCAGTCTGGCTCTGCTTGCAGATGTGCATGATTTCGGACGAAAGGCCATCGCTGATATCCATCATAGCTGTAGGACGAATGCCAGCCTCTTTGAGTTTTTCAACAATGTCGCGGCGGGCCTCGGGTTTAAGAAAACGCTCAATCAAGTATTCGCGTCCCGAAAAGTCGGGCTGAGCAGCTGTTTCGGCCGAAGCCTTTTGCGACTCAAACACGCGTTTTTCGCGCTCCATGAGTTGCAGTCCCATATAGGCTGCCCCCAGGTTACCGCTCACACAGAGTAAATCGGTATCGCGTGCTCCCGAGCGGTAAACAATATCGGTATCGTTGGCCACACCGATACAGGTGATGCTCAAGGCCAGTCCGGTTAACGACGAGGTGGTGTCGCCTCCGACAAGGTCTACACCATGACGCTCACAAGCCAGCCGGATGCCAGCATAGAGTTCGTCCATGTGTTCCACCTTGAAACGGCGGCCAACAGCAACACTCACCAACAACTGCTGAGGCGTGCCATTCATGGCATATACATCGGAGAGGTTGACCATGGCAGCTTTATAACCCAAATGCTTTAAAGGGGTGTAGGTAAGGTCAAAATGAATGCCCTCCATGAGCATATCGGTAGTTACAAGCACGCGGCGAGGGTCGGCATCATCGGTGCTATACTTCATCACGGCACAATCGTCACCCACGCCCTTAAGGGTGGTTGCATTGTGCATTTTGAGGTCGGCGGTCAAGTGGTCAATCAACCCGAACTCGCCTAACGTAGCTATTTCTGTCATGTGTTATGCTTAAAGAATATCTCCCCCAGCCTTTTCCTTGAAACGGAAAAGCCTCCGGGGGAGACGTATACTCTGATTAAATATATTTACTTGTTAAAAGTAGAAGCCTATGCCTATGTTCAGCCCAACGGTGCTGTTATCAGAAAAGTCGTGCAACGACATTTTGTAGTAGATTGAAGGCTCGATGGTAATAAAGCGGTTAACAAAGAAAGCGTAACCTACTTCAAGGGGAATCTGCACATCGTTGTTACTGGGCGAGTAATGCAAATACTCTGCACCAGTACCCATAAACACGCCCGACTGGTCAAAGTAGTAACGTGCGCCAAGACCTACTGCCACATCGTCAATAGCTCGCGTGTGGTCGTAACCCACATTGGCACGCAGCATAAAGCAGTCTGCCAAAAAATAACCAAAACTGGCGTCAAGTCCAAAACGGAACTTCTCGCTCGAACTGTACGACATGCCCAGACCCGAAATGGAGGCACTCACATACTTCTTGCCGCGCTCAAACTGTGCATGAGCCGACAATGTTCCTATCAAGAGGAACAACACTAAAAGCGTTTTTTTCATAAATAAAGGCTTCTCAATCGTTGAGCGGTTCTGCACTGAATAAAATGGCAAAGCCGCTTGAGTTTGCTATAATCAGTCACAAAAATAGCATAAATTTCTCAGCCACATGGGAAGTTCGGCTGCTTTTAACGTAAGTTTGACCACATTCAACGACACATGGCCCATTGTACGACGCAGATTAAGCTCGACACACGGCAACAAAGCGGGACCATAAGGGGTTGCAACAACCATCATGTCGATGCCCAGAGGGCCAACATAGCCGTTGCCCAGCAAGGAAGGCAACAGGCTGAGGCAGGCTTGCACTGCCTCCTCGTAGGCATGCCGGCTGCCCAGCGCGCTGCACACTTCGGCCTCGAGCACCGACTGTGGGGCCACGCGGTTACCCCGATAGGCACCCGAGGCGTTGGTACCGAACACAGATAAACCACAATACAACACCTTACCTGCTGGTTGCACCTCGAACTCGAGGGCAAAGTCGAGCATACCGCTATAGTAAGGCTCCAGTTCCAAGCCACCCTGCTCGCGCAACAGGCGCTGCAGGCGTCCATGCTCTGAGGCCGTAGGCGGATTGGCAACACGAAATACACCGCGCCCGCTACACGACCACAAGGCCTTGGCCATAGCTCCCTGCCATTGTTGCAAATACTGGTCTACACTCTCGGCACTCCGTGCTATAACCGACTCGCCTACCGTGTGCACCCCCTTGGCCCGGAGCTGATGGCGCAGCTGCGGCAGCAGGCGGGCTGTAGTTTCGCGGCTGCTCAATGTGGCTATTTGTTGCAACTGTGCATCGCCGGGCAACAGATGTTCGGGGGCGCCGGCCTTTCGCAATTTATGGCGCACAAGGGGGTCCCATCCCCAGGGTTCAATGCGGTCTACTTGTTGCCAAAAGGCGGTGGTCAGCTGGCGGCGATGCACAAAGCGTACACCGTGTTGCCAATCAACCTGGCCAGGGGCCAGACCTTCGGGCAGAGGCAAAGCATCGGGCAACCACACAGCGTCGGCCGATGTGGCCCATAGGGCGGGAAGGGCTCCCCACTCCACCTCTAACCGGCGGGCTATGGTCGATGGGTAATAGTAGGGCGATCCGGCTGCCAGAGCTTCGTCGTGCGAGGGATTGAACAGGTAGAGTGTCATTGTTTGAAATAGAAATAATATGATGGAAAAAGGCTGTTGCAAAGGCCTAAAAAATCACCGCAGAGAATAACTCTACGGTGATTATTAAAGGTTTGGGTTATCAAAGCACCGGGCTAACGGTGTTTGCCCTATTTAAAACTCGTCGTTGGCATAAAGATAGTCAAAATAGCACTGCTTCCATTCCAAAATTTCCTCATCGCGGAAGAAACGCTTGAGTTCAACGGCTGCTGTTTCGGGCGAATCAGAAGCATGTACAATATTCTCCTGGAAACTCATACAATACGAACCGCGGATGGTACCAGGGGCTGCATTGCGTCCGTTTGTCGGACCAGCCAGTGCACGTACGGCAGCAATTGCATCAACGCCCTCCAGGCAGAGTGCAACAACAGGGGCTGTCATCATCGAATCTTTAACACGCTGGAAGAAGGGCTTGGCGCTCAAATGGGCGTAATGCTCGCTAAGGAGTTCATCAGTGAGTTGCATCATCTTCATTCCACAGATGTGGAGTCCTTTCTTTTCGAAGATGCTAATGATTTCGCCTACCAATGCACGCTGCAAAGTGCAGGGCTTAAGGAGTACCAAGGTTTTTTCGATGGCCATAATTAAATTAGATTTTGATTGTTAGTAGTGTTAAATGGTGCGGTAAAGGTAAACAGAATTATTGAAGAAACAGCTATATACAATCAGAATTTGTAAAAAAAAACGGAAGCGCACGCTGGAACAGTGACTGAGGCCGAATTTAAGGGCCTTAAAATAAGCAGTTGGTAGCATTTGGTTGATCTCAAGAATCCTGCTGTAATTTCCGTGTTCCACGTCGCTTCCGTCTAAGCCGCGCTTCGGCTTACTGAAAATAGGATAACTATGTCGTTTTTAGGGGACTTCACAGCCCGCGTGTATTATATAAAGCCTGCGGTGTGTAAAATCTTGCATCCGTTTCGAAAAAAAATTTTGCTTTTTTCTTCGTTTGCGTTTTTAGGGGAGTGCAAGGCCTGCTTTTTTCATCGGCTGAGCATAACTCTGAGTGGTATTACTGCCGGCAAGTGCCACAATTATCCATATTGCGGTGTAACTGGGCGCGGTATGCGGACTGCAAGTATGCTTTCAATGCTTTTATCATCTTTTAAACAACAAAATTTCATCAGCACATGCGCTCTGCCTACTTTTGCTTTTTCATTTAAACAAAAACGTTCTATAAACACAAAAACATTGCAATGAAAAAGACTAAGCATTGGTTGCAACGTCTGGCTCTTGAACTCAACCTCGAAGGTTTCCTGTCCTTTGGCTATCGTTCTTCACTGCCGCAACGGCAACTCGTTGTCGGCTACGCAGCTTATTCGATTATCGGTATGTTTCTGCTCTCCCTGCCGTTCGCTTCGGCCGAAGGTATACCTTGGTCCGACCATCTGTTTACGGCAGTTTCAGCCATCTCAACTACCGGGCTTTCAACAGTTGATGTAGCCAGCCAATATAGTTTTTTTGGTCAGTTGGTCATACTGCTGCTTATCCAATTGGGCAGTCTGGGCTACATGACTCTTTCATCGTTCATTATGCTCGGACTGACGCGCCACCTGGGCAGTGCTAAAAACAAACTCTTTACGCAGCAGTTTTCGCTTCCCGAAAACATGCAGCACGCCAACATGGTGCGCAACATTGTTGGCTTTACGTTTGGCTTTGAGCTGTTGGGTGTGCTGCTGCTTTACCCCTACTTCGTAGTTCACAACGTGCCTCAGCCGCTGTGGTCAGCTGTTTTTCACACGGTTTCGGCCTTCGGTACAGCCGGATTCAGCATTTATACCGATAATCTCATGGCCTTCCGCGCAGACGTCTATGTCAACACGGTCATCATGTTTTTGTGCTACATGGGGGCCATGGGTTTTATATTGATGACCGACCTTGCCAAGGTGCTATTTAGGCGCGGTCACAAAATATCGTTTACCACGCGCATTATTGTCAAAATTACCTGCGCACTCTCACTACTGAGTGCTGCTCACCTCTACTATTTTGAACCCTCCATCCAACAGTATGCACCGGGCGAACGCTTTATGATTTCGCTTTTCCAAAGTGTTTCGGCCATGACTACCGCTGGTTTTAACACCATCAACTTGGGGTGCATTGTGCCCATATCGTTGCTGATACTGTCGTTTACCATGTATATCGGAGCCTCGCCTTCGGGCACAGGCGGCGGTCTTAAAAGTACCACCCTCTCGGCACTCTACGCTTACACCCGCAGCAAACTCGGCTGGCAAAAGGAAGTATCGCTAATGAACCACATCATTCCCTCCTACCGTGTTGAAACAGCCATTACTACCTTCATCTTTTACACATTCATCCTGTTTTGCGGCATCTACATCATGACACTGGCCGAATCTGACTCGGCCAATGTGCTGAAAATTACCTTCGAAGCTTCGTCGGCATTGGCAACTACCGGACTGACTTCAGGCATTCTGGGCGACATTACACTTTGCAGCAAGTTTACCTTGATTGTGCTCATGTTTATTGGGCGTGTGGGGGTTATTACACTTGGCAATGCACTGCTTCTGCGCTCGCTGGCTAAGCCACCGCACATGCGCCACGACGACCTTGCGGTATAAAAACTACCTTGTAATGCAGGTCCCGGCTACATGAATACAAAATTTAATTTGTATCTTCGTTGCCAAAAACACTGATACAATGACACAGAATAAGGTGGCGCTGGTGCTTTCGAGCGGTGGCGCACGGGGCTATGCCCATATTGGTGCCATCGAGGTGCTCGAGGCTCGCGGCTACCACATTACCTCGGTAGCAGGCACTTCGATGGGGGCACTGGTTGGAGGCATGTACTGCGCCGGCAAACTCAACGAGGTGTGCAACTGGCTCTACAAACTGGAACGCCGCGATGTGCTGGCGCTCGTTGACTGGTCGCTGGGCATGAATCATCTGGTTAAGGGTGAGAAAATAATGGAGAAACTCCGCGAAATTGTACCCGATGTACGCATTGAAGACTTGCCCATCCCCTTTAGAGCGGTAGCTTCCGACCTCGAAACCCAACGTGAGGTGGTTTTCTCAAAACGCAGCCTATACCGCGCCCTGCGAGCTTCGATTTCCATACCTTCGCTTTTCAAACCGGTTCGCATCGGCCGCCATGTACTGGTTGACGGTGGTATTGCCAACCCATTGCCACTCAACCGCGTAACGAGGCAGCCGGGCGACTTACTCGTATCGGTAAACGTCAGTGCACCGGCGAGCGAACGGGTTGAACAGCTGCGCCAGCAGGCTCGCATACAGCGACACCCACGTTTGCTCTCGCTCGACAACCTGATCAAACCGCTTACACCCGATGGGGTAGACAGTAATTACCTCACACTGCTGACCGCTGCCGTTACCATGCTGATTCAGCGCAACACTGTGCTGTCACAAAAAATCACACCGCCCGACATTGCCGTGAACATTCCGATGAATCGCTTCAGTGTGTTCGACTTTGATCATGCCGAACGCATTGTGCGTGCCGGACGCGAGGCCATGGAGCAAGCACTCAACCAGTGGGAAGCCCGCACCACGCCTGCCAATGCCAACCCTGTGCCAACGGCTACTACTCTAAGCTGATATTTACACTCTTAACATACTCCCCTACAATCTGCTGCATATGGCTAAAATTACCATGCTGGGCACGGGCGATGCCTTTGTGACCCGCTGCTACAACACATGCTTTACCATCGAAACTGCACAGGGCCTGCTACTCGTTGATGCCGGTGGCGGAAACGGCATTCTGGCTCAACTCGAAAAAGCAAACATCGAACTTAACCGCATTCACGACATGTTTGTTACACATGCCCACACCGACCATATTCTTGGTACCATTTGGGTCATCCGCAAGGTAATGATGCTTATGAATAGCGGCAAGTATCAAGGACAGTTCCACATCTACGGACACGACAAGGTGGTGCAGGTAATCGAAACCATCTGCCGCCTGACACTCAAGGCCAAAGACCTCAAACACCTGGGCAATGCCGTTGTGCTGCACACACTCAACGACGGCGACCAACTACTGGCTGCCGGTATGAAGCTCACCTGCTTCGACTTGCACAGCCCTAAGGAAAAGCAGTTTGGCTTCAGCGCCATCCTGCCCAATGGCCTGCGCCTGGTTTGTTTGGGCGACGAGCCCTACAACCCAACGGTCGAGGCTTATGCCACTGGAGCCGACTGGCTGATGCACGAGGCCTTTTGCCTGTATGCCGACCGCGAAATTTACAAACCTTACGAAAAGAACCACAGCACGGCACTCGATGCCGGCAAAAATGCTGCTTTGCTGGGGGTGCGAAATCTGGTGATGTACCATACCGAAGACCACACCCTCCTCACGCGCAAGGCCACCTATGCTGCCGAAGCTGCTACTGCCTTTGCCGGAACCATCCTCGTTCCAAACGACCTGGAGTGCTTTGAGGTGTAAGTTTAAAACAAAAGCCTTTACATAACACGCCTCATTTTGATGTTAAGGCTTTTGTTTTTTAAGAAATCAAACCCATTGCACTGCCGCCCCACCCTATTTATCACACACTTCATAAAGGCCGGACAATACCTGCAGTTGCAGAAAGAGATGGAAACCGGCACAACTGTTTATATTCAATAACTACTTACTGCTATGGAAAACAGTCAGATATGGCTCAAGCCCAAACCTACACACATTGACGAATATTTTGAAGGGTTTTTAAACTATCTGAAAACTTCGAATACGCTGTCTGATGCCTTGTATACAGAGTCGATTCGCCTTTTAAAGGAGCGTGTTGCACTCCTGCTGCAGCAACGTACCGAAACTCCTATCTACCGACAGAACAAAAGCCCCGAAGTACTGAAGTTTAATATCAGACTATGTGGAGCCTGGCTGCTTGCCATTAACAATGCCAATAAGCAAGAACGCAAACAGGTTTTACTAACTCTGATAAACAGTTTGATTTACTTGTCGCAACAAAGCACGCTCTCTACACTCAACAGCCGTACGTATGCCTACAGAAGTGTGCCCGAACTGATTGATATGGCCATGAAACTAACTACACACGAACCACCGGCTGTGCTAACTTTTTCATGGAACGACCTGATTAACTTTTCGCTCGATTTGTTTCTCCTGAACTTTTTGAAAATCGCATTCACTACTCAAACCGACTCTTACTACGAGGGTAACGGGCGCTTGACTATACAAAACGGTAAATTACAACTGGCCGATTATCAAAAACAACTCTACAACTCACAATTTGTGCCCAACAACTGCTACGAAACGGCCCTGCTTCCGGAATATGGACTGACAATAAGTGCCGACAAGAACTTAATGATTAAAGAATCGCTCAGAGACGATGTCGAAGCCATCGAACAATATGTCAACGACTTGTTGCAAGAGATGCTCTCGTTTAAGTCTGCACAAGCCGGCAAACGTCTGCAGGAATATGCCGATGGCGACTATGTTCCGGTTGAGGTCATGGAGGTTTCAACGCAATATATTAAACTCAAAACAATCGACCCGAGCTATAGTCCGGTAGAAGGCTACTTGGTATTCGAGCAGAATCTTAAAATATTCTCGAAGGTATATCCCATTGAAAGTTGGGCTAAGGTGCTCAAAACAGGCGACCGCTTTAACGCCAACATCAACACCTACAACAACTCGTTCAGCATAACGAACCTGCTGATAGACTATATTTACGACAACGTTTCGATAAACGACAGCTTCGATGCACGCAACCGAAGGGCTGCTGACGACTACCTGACTTACAGGGAGTTCTGGACCAATATGGGTTACCTGGTCTTTGTTGACTTGAGCGAGGAGGAAAACGTGCAACTCGATGAATGCCGCCGTTACGCTGGTGTCGAAATTACCGGTTTTGGCGAGGGGCAGTTCAGAGGCTGCCTGTACGGACAGATTTGCGACTTTGATGTTGACGAAACCGTAAATATTGAACGTGACGAGGTATGTGCCTCAAGGCTACACGACTTTATTGAGAGCATCAGCTACATCCAACTAAAAGAGATTCCTAAATCCGGTGAACCTATCGAGCCTGCCTTCATCAAGGAATTCTGCTATACGCTAAACTTGCTGCAAAGCCGCGAAGTCAACCCCTTGCTACGCTACCGCATTCTCAGTTCCATGCGCATTCTGTGCACATTGATTGACTGCCCCAACGACAACAGCTATTGCCTGTATATTGCCAAATATCTCAAAACACTCATCCGCTTTGCCAAAGCCGATACCAACGAGGGAAAAACAGTTATTGCCATCGACACTCCCGAGGACTTGAAGGACGAAGAAACGGTGACCAATGGTGCCGACATTCTGAAAATTCTTTCATGCTTTGCCAAAGACTACGATGCCACCAGCAGCACACTCGATCCGTATATCGAAGGCGACAACGAAACACTCAGCAAAACGGCCTCACTCATACAATCGTACAACCGACTTGTCGACCTTTTGGACAGCAAAACGCTGCGCGGCATTAAAAAGCAAATTCTCAACCAGCTATCGGTAGTTATTGAGGGCGACTCAACCCTGGAACTCTCCAACGAGTTTGAGGGCATATTTGGCGAGGAGGACGACATGAAGGAATTTAAATCATCCTTCTTCGAAGCACCTAACAATGCAAAAGAGCAACGCCAATTCTACAACATCTTCAGAGGCATTTGCGCCATGATGAACAATCGCGGTGGCGTGCTCTACCTGGGAGTCAACGACAAGGGCATTCCCTTGGGCGTAAAGGCCGACCTGGAATATATTTCAAAGAAGCATAACCTTGCACCCACGCTCGATGCCTACATGCTGTACATCAGTAAAATGGGCGAAGAGTGGTTTGGCGAAACGTACTGGAAGTATGTTACGCTTAAACCCATTAGCGAACACAACGTGGTGAGTATCGTAATCGAACCCTACCCCTACGATATTGTCTACCTCAAAGACAGCACTACCTACTTGCGCAAAAACAATGCTTCGGCACCCATTACCGACCAATCAACAATCGAGGACATTCGCAGACGCAGGCTTGAAAACTTACGCAAAACCGACGACAAAACCATCATTCTGCAGGATGCCATCCAAAAGGAACACAAAGCAAGGCTCATGGGCTACTGCTCATCGAGCAGCGGTACCATCAAGAACCGTGTGGTCGAGGCGTTCCATATTGACGACAACGAATATATTCACTGCTACGAACCGGAGACGGACATGATTAAAATATTCCGTATTTCGAGAGCCGACAAAATTGTAATGCTCGACGAACCCTGGGAATTTAAGAGCAAACACAAAATGCTCAACATCGACCCCTTCCACATGTCGGGCGACCAAAAAATCACCATTAAACTCAAACTCAAATTACAAGCCAAAAATGCCATCGAAGAGTACTTTCCAGGCATCACACCCTACATCAAACAATTAACGGGAAATACCTGGATGCTCAACACCTTTACCTACAACATCAACCCCATCATGATGTTCTATCTGAGCCATGCCCCATACATTGAAATTGTAGAGGCCAAAGGACTGAAGGAGGCTACCATTGAATACGTAAAACAAAACTTGCAGATTTAATAAACCCAAGCGGAGCATAACTGCCTTAAAGGTTATGCTCCGCTTGCTATTTTCGGGGTTCTGAGTTGCTATACCACGGCCTCAACACCTACTTCCGGAATTGCCCAAAAACTCCGGGCAATGCCCTGCGCTGCCTGACAACTCCGAGGGGGCCCGTCCTTCGCACGAAACACATGAAAGAAGAACGCACTTTGCAGCAAAATCACAGAATAAAAGCCTATATTTGCATCTTGAAAAACATCTAATACTTTTATGAAAGCCATAACTCTGCGAAATATTAGCGTTATGACACTTCTTTTCGTTCTCGGAACGGGAAGTGGTCTGGCAAACGACAGCCTGAAGAACGAGAAATTCTCGCCAGATGCCTCACTCTTCGAAACGGTTACCAATATCCAAAAAAAGACGGACAAATTCAACCTTTACCTCCACACAAGGGGCAGTTTCAATGCACACTTCAACAAGGGGTTTCGAGAGGGTAAATTCTTGATGGACGAACTCCGTGTCGAGGCTAAAGGCAACCTGACGAACTGGCTATCTTATCACTACCGCCAACGCCTGGCCGGATCGAACGACCGTAACAACCGCGCCGACAATCTGCCTTCTACCATCGACTGCGCAAGTATCGGCATCCAACTTAACAAGCGGGCCAGCCTCAAACTGGGTAAGCAGTCGGCTACCTACGGAGGCATCGAGTTTGACCAAAACCCTATCGAAATTTACGAACTATGCGACATGGAGCAGAATATGGAATGCTTCATGACGGGTGTGAACTTTGGCTATGATATCACACCTAACCACCAAATTAACTTGCAGATTCTGAACAACCGCAATGCCTCGTTCAACCAAACTTACGGCGTCACACCCAACGAACAGGGCGAACTGCCCGAACTGAAAGATACCAAACTGCCGCTCGTTTACAACATTAACTGGAATGGAAACTTTTACGATGTGTTCAAAACGCGCTACTCGGCTGCCATTCTGAGCGAGACCAAAGGGCATCTGATGTATTACTACGCGCTGGGTAACGAACTCTGCCTGAACAAATGGAATGCCTTTTTCGACTTCATGTACTCAAAAGAGGGTATTGACCGCACCGGCATCATCTCTAACATTGTGGGACGCCCGCAAGGCTACAACACCACCAATGTGAGCTACCTGGCCCTGGTTGCCCAGTGCAAATACCGCTTTCTTCCTAAATGGCAGGTCTTTGCCAAAGGCATGTACGAAACGGCATCGGTCGACAAATGCTCCGAACATGCTCCTAAAGGCAAGTACCGCACCTCATGGGGATACCTGGCCGGCATTGAGTTCTACCCCATGAAGAGCAACCTGCACTTCTTTCTGACCTATGTGGGCCGAAGCTACGACTTTACTGCGCACGCCATAGCCAAAGGCCAAAACAACTACAATACACACCGCATATCGGCTGGCTTTATCTGGAACATGTGCGTGTTCTGAACGCAACATCTACACCATCAGCACCCTCTGGCAACATGTGGCAAACGGCAGCAACCAGCCGGCCGGACTCTATGCGGGAGTATAAACTTTAAAGCGCCTTCTGAATACCCCAACTGCTCTTGGGGATTTTCAGAAGGCGCTCTCCATTTTGCTGCAGTTCAACAGCATGCTCCCCCCGGGTAACCTTACTCGCAAAAACCTCTTTCTTGATAACTTTCTATCAGGATTGGCTGCTGGGCACGGCTTCAGTTTTAAACTTCAAGCTGTTGGTTGAATTGCAAGGCTAACTGCATGCAGCCAAAAGAATGGGAACGGGGCATGGCCCTGCTACTCCGAAGGAATTATTGTAAGGGTACTGCTGGAGTTGTTACCTTCCTGGTTTACCTGAATCTGTACCGGAATATTGGCTTTAACCTCATCCATGTGGCTGATTACGCCTACGTGCCTGCCATGCTGCTGGTGCAACGTACGCAGAGTATTGATGGCATTGACCAACGGCTGCCCGCTCAAGGTACCAAAGCCTTCGTCGATAAACAGCGTATCGACCGACAGCCCTTCGCCCATATCGGCCAGGGCTAGTGCCAGGGCCAACGAAACCAAAAAGCTTTCGCCACCACTCAGCGAGTCGCTACCGCGGGTTGCAAAGCCCTGATAGGCATCCTCGAGCATAATAAACAGGGTGCCGGGCACGGCACGCAGGGTGTAGCGCGGAGCCAGGCGTTGCAAATAAACATTGGCTGCATGCAGCAAACTGCCCAATAGGTAGCTTTGTGCAATTTTCTGAAACTTCTTGCCTTCTTTATCACCTATCAAACTGTTCACCCGGTTCCAGCGGTTATATTCGGCCTCAGCTTGCCGGGCCTGTTCCAACAGTTGAGCCAGACTCTCTTTCTTTTTGCAATCGCTCTCCAGTTCCTGCTTTTTCACACCTAACAGCTGGTTGTTCTGCCCCATTTGGCGCTCAATGCCAGCCAACTGTTCAGTCAGGCTCTCAGCCGTATCGGCATCGGTCAGCACCAACTGTGCAGCCAGGCTGCGGTGCGCGGCCAGGCGTTTACCCACATCGTCGAGCAAGGCTTGCTTTTCCTGCAACTGCTTTTGAATGGCCTGACATTCGGCCTGGTATTGTTCTACCACCCCTGCTTCAAGCACATACAGCTGTTCCACCCGCTCACGGCTAAGGTGCTGATGGGTCAGCAAGAATTCGTTAATGCTACGCTGCAGTTCAACAATGCTTTGCTGTTTCTCGGCCGTCAACGCTGCATTCGAGTTTATTTTACCAGCCAGTTTCTGGAGGGCTTGTGCCAGATATTCAACTTGGCACGGCTCGCCACTCTGCTGCTCTTGAGCATAGGGTTCGACTGCAGCTATGGCTCGCTGGGCATCGATGGCACTGCTGAGCGTTACTTTGAGTATTTGCCGGCGGTTTTCGAGTTGCTGGAGTTGTTCCACCTGCTGTTTGAATTGCGCAGCCTGCAGTCTGAGGGATTGAGCATAGGCTTCGGGGGCCGAAGTCCAAACCTCATCGGGAACAAAACGGGCTATCTCGGTATGTGCATGCGTGTACTGCTGCTGCAACGTGTGGCAGGTAGCCTCAAGTTGGTCGATGGTACGCTCACAGGCATCTGCCTTACTCTTGCAGCGCTCGTAGGCAGGCTGAAGCGTACGCAGCATTTCGTTTTCCAATTGTTCGAGCGCCTTTCGGGCTTCGAGCACATCTTTTTCGCGCTCTTCGCCAGCTGCTATGCTTTCCGACAATTGCAACAAGGTGGCTTTGCACGCTGCATGTTTTCGGTCGAGTTGTTCGAGGGCATCGGCAGCAAGTTCGCCCAAGTTGCACCGGGCATAATCGTCAAGGGCCTGCTGTTGGGCACGGGCCACTGTCGTATCTGTTCGGTGCGCTTCGGTTTCGCGTTGAAGCAACACTGCCGAAGCCTTGACGTCGGCCTCAAGCTGCTGGTACTGTCTGAGCTGGGCTGCGTAGGTTTGTGCAGCCTCATCGTAATCTTTCTGTGCCTGAAGGCAAAGGGTTTCGAGCAGGTCTTCGTGAGGTAAATCATGCTCAATGGGCTGTCGGCAAACAGGACACACATCGCCCTGACGCAAATTTGCCCGCAACTGCTTGGTCCATTGGTCGATGGTTGTTTTGAGTTTGTCGAGGGCGGCCTTACACGTATTCATTGTGCTCTCGGCTGCAGCCACTTTGGGCATCTCGCACTGCAACAGGTGTTGCCGGTCCTTAAGTTCGTCGGCCTTTTCTGCCAGTTCGGTAGCTTTACGCGCTTGTTGTTGGCGGGCGCTATGCAGGTCGTTGACCGACCTTTTGGCCAAATCGATAAACCTTACGAGTTCGAGCATCTGCTGCTTCTGTCCGCGCAGAGTGGGCAATCCAAGCTGTTCCAGCGCGTTCTGCCTGGTGGCAATGCTTTGTTTGGCCAACTCTACCTTACGCTGCATTTCGGCCATACTTTGGGTTGCGGCCTGTAGGGCAGGCATTAACTGCTGTTGCAGTTGCTGCCGGTTTTGGGCACAAGCCACTTGTGCGCTATTCATTTGCTGCTGGCAATTGACCACCGTTTGCAAATGGGCAAGAATGGCTTGGGCATTATCGTAGAGTGCCTTTCGGGCTTCGTTTGCTGCAAGATACTGGCGGGTCTGACCTATGAGCAACTCTACTTTTTGCTGTTCGGCCTGTTCGTAAGCAATGCCTCCGAGCAGCAACCGGTATTCCTTGACTAAGGCTTGCTGGCCTTCCTTGAGCACCTGCAGGTCAAGGTTGCCTTGCGCCACATTGCCCAGCCAGTGGCGTACATCGGCTGTTTCGTGCCACTCGTTCACATCCTTTTGCTTGGCACGACAATCATCGCTTGCGGCACGGACCTGCGCTGCGGTCCACTCGGCCTGCAAGTTTGCTTGTTCGGCCACAAGTCGCTGCTGGTTGTCAACCCATTGTTTCCGGGTGTTGACCGCTGCTTTTTCGTGTTGTTGCTGCACAATCAAGGCGCTAAGGTTGTGTATGTCCAATTTGAGTTGTGCAACTTCATCCGGTGTCAGTCCGGTGTCGGCAGCTTTTTCGCAAATATCTTCCCAGGCCTTTTTCTTTTCGGCTGTTACGGCAAACACGCGCTTGCCAATGCGGGTATAGGCCGAAAAGCGGGTAATTTTTTCGAGTATCTCGACCTTCTCATTCTCACGGCTCTTTAGAAATTTGGTAAACTCGCCCTGGGCAAGCATCGTTGTACGACAAAACTGGTTGAACTCCAGCCCCACGGCTTGCAGCATGGCTTGTCTCACCTCGGCGTCTTTTTCGCCCCGGGCGGTATAAACCTTTCCGTTTGTAAGGTCTTTAAGTTGCCAAGTAGCAGGACTGAGGGCTACACTCACCTTCTTTTTCGTGCCGCGCTGCACGTGCCATTCGGCCTCATAATTATGTCCGTCAACCCCCTCGAAACTCAGTTTTACGAAGGCTTCGCCGGTGTTGCGGCGCATGAGCTGGCGGGGATCGTCGAGGGCCAGGTTGTCGCTGTTGGTTTCGACTTTGGTAGTTACACACTGGCTCAAGCGGGGCGTGGTGCGGTAAAGGGCCAGGCAGATGGCATCGAGCAAGGTGGTTTTGCCCGCACCGGTTTTGCCTGTTATCAGGAACACATCGCTATTGCTTAGGGGCGGCTGTGTAAAGTCGATAGTCTCGTTTTCGATAGAGGCAATGTTGTAAAGGTGCAATGTCTTGATTTTCATGCTTCGGTTGCTTCGTCTGGGTGTAACTGTATATACTGCTTAACCTCGTTGAGCACGGCTTTCATGGTATCGTCAAAAACCATTTGCTTTGATTCTACCCACATCTGCGCCACGTCGACGGGGTCGAGGGCCTTAAGTTCGGAGGTGGTATATGTACGTGCTGCATTGCCGGTTTCGGCCAATGCCTTGCGGCGCGAGTTGATCAGGCAAAAATGGCAAGCTTTGCCTTTTGCAATGGCGGCTGCCTCGTCGTTAATGCCTGCCGGCAGATGCTCGTCTACTTCAACATTCAACCGGATGTAGGCCTCAAGGTCGTCCGGAAAATGCTCAAACTCATGTTTCACCTCCTGCCACGAGGCATAGCCGTTGGCGGGAATGTTTACCAGCGGTCTGATGTTACGGATAGGGAGCAGGCGTGCATGCACCTCGCCACCATGTTGGTTACACTCCATCAGCATCACCCCATGCTTGTTGCCAGGATAAACTTCATCAAAGCTCACGGGTATTGGGGTTCCGCTGTACCAAATGTGCCGGTCGGGATGAACCGACTGGTTTTTATGAATATGGCCTAAGGCCACATAGTCGTACCCGTTGCCAAATACGGCAGCATCCTGGCAGTCGAGTCCGCCTATCACACTGTCGGTCGATAGTTCGTGCCCCTGGTAGTTACTCCCTTTAATAGCCAGGTGAGCCATCAGTACCACGGGCAACTGCTCGCTGGCATTCTGGCTGCCAACGAACTGCGCTACCTTCTCAAACACGTTGTCGGGCATAAAGCGGTCGGCTGCAAAGGGGATGGCTGCAATGTAGCCTTTGCCCGGAATTTTTACCACATAGTCGTCAAGAGGGCTGTCCTTGGCTATCGTTCCTATCATGTGCACATTCAGAGCCTTCCAGGGGGTACTGAATATCATGTGGCGGCTACCGCTGTCGTGATTGCCGGCTATACACACAATGACCATTGCCGGGTGGGCCTCGTGAATCTGGACCAGCGCATTGGCAAAAAGGGTTTGTACGGCAGCCGACGGCTGAATCGTGTCGTAAACATCGCCTGCAATGAGCAGGGCATCGGGCCGATGTTCCCTGACGTATTCGGACAGTTGGTTAAGCATACTGTGCTGCTCGGCTTCGCGCTGGTAGTTATAAAGTTGGTGTCCAAGATGCCAGTCGCTGGTTGCTATTATCTTCATGGAGGTATGGATATGTTCGAACGGTGCAAAACCGGCAAAAGGCGAGCGCATTGCCGGAGTTGGGCAAATATAGTGAAAGGTGAGCGAAATAACAAGACGAAAGCTTGCTTTCAAGGATTGGTATTTCCGAACCGCATCCTATATTATTCAAATATAGTGAAAGGTGAGCGAAATAACAAGACGAAAGCTTGCTTTCAAGGATTGGTATTTCCGAACCGCATCCTATATTATTCAAATATAGTGAAAGGTGAGCGAAATAACAAGACGAAAGCTTGCTTTCATGGATTGGTATTTCCGAACCGCATCCTATATTATTTAAATGATGCAACATTGGGGTTCACCGGCGCAAGCTAACAATGGTCGAAGATACTCAAAAAAAACTTGATGCCCATCGGCTGCACAACAGCACCAGGGCACCAAGGTATAAATTGCTTTGAACGGACTGACACAAAACTTACCATACAAACAGACCTTCCATAGGATACTATATAAGTCTGCGAGGCTAATCCGAGTCTGTTCGTTGATTTGTGCAGCGGACACTTGTCCACCAACGTCTTTCAAAGCATATGAGAAAAATTGAAAATAGTTTTAAGAAGGAGGATAAACGGCACACCCAAACCTGGAGCCATTCGTACTCGAAAAAAAGAAACACAAAAAGGGCTGTTCCGGTCTTGCGGACCGAAACAACCGATTATAGTAATAGCTAAAATTCAAATCTGAAGGTCTGAAGATCATTTCGCACCTTTTTAAGCCCAACTCGCTCAAAGAGCATCGGGTATATTTACCAAATGATACTACAGACGGGACGTAGAATATGTAAGTTAAGGAGAGAAGAGCCGTCCCACTACTTTCAACAACACATAAAGTGATGCGGAATTGCCGAGGTAGTGTAATCTCACCATTAGAAAAGCTTTTGCCTCTCTAATTTGCGCTGCAAAGATAGTAAATTATTTATTGACTACCTCTATTAAATATACTTTAACACCAAATTCCTTTTTAGGCCAACTTTTCGACGGTTGGTTGTAAGCCTCACACTTGAGGCTGAGCGTATGACTACGCGTGAAAGAGGTTTTATCGACTAAACTTTCCGGCGCTTGCTATATATATACATCGCGCGCGTAGGCACACCTCTTGTACTTCTGCTGCAATACTGCATTGCACAACGTCTGGCTTAATTTGTTTAAGGCTCGGCTCACCCTACCTTTTGCCCCGGGGCAAAAGGTGCTACGGGGCGCTGGTGTTGTGACAATTGCTACACAATTTAGCCACAAAAACGTCATGCTATTGTCGGCACTCCGTAACGCACGATTGGTAATTTTGCACCGTCTAAAGCACACAAATACATGAATAAAAAGCTTTACCCCATGACTACCAAACTATTGCTCAGCGCTGCAGCTTGTACACTTTCGCTGAATGTATTCCAACCCCTTACTTCCGGAAATGTGCACCCGCTGCCGGCCTCTCACCGTGCTAAAGCGATGAACTGTACTGCACAGGCGCTTACGGGAGTTTACCTGCAACAGGAACACGAGGCCGCACTCAGCGTAACGAACACAAACTTTGAGGCAGGACAAACTGTTGACATCAACTACTCCAAACTGCCGGCCGGAGCAACCATCAGCATCTATAAAAACGAGGCACGAGTGCCGCTCAAGCAGATGCTGACACTCGATAAAAACGCTGCTGACAGCGGAACCTTCAGTCTGGGAACTGAACTCGAAGAGGGCGACTACACCGTGCACTGCACCGATGCCAAAGGACAAGATGTAGCTGCGCAGCTTTTGTTCAGCGTGAGCGCCAAGGCATGGGCCGACGGACCTAAGGATGTGCTGGTGATGAGCGACATACACGTAATGAGTCCGGAACTGCTGATTAAGGAAGGTAGCGCCTTCGACAAATACCTGGCTTCAGACCGCAAACTCCTGGCCGAAAGTAAAGACATTTACTATACCATGATTGACACCATTCTGGCCCGAAAACCCGAATTGGTGCTCATTCCGGGCGACCTGACCAAAGATGGCGAAAAACTCAGTCACCAGTTGGTGGCCGAGCAACTGCAACGACTTAAAAAAGCGGGCATACAAACACTCGTCGTTCCGGGCAACCACGATGTAAACAATCCGCACGCCTATGTGTTCGACGGTGACCAGACACGCTATGCCGAAACGGTGAGCGATGAGGAGTTTGCCGAAATTTACAGCGACTTTGGATACGGCAGCAAGGCTCAACGCGACCCGCAATCACTCTCGTACGCCATCGAGGCGCTCAAGGATGTTGTTGTAATTGGTATTGACGCCTGCAAATACGACGAAAATACCTTTGTTTCGCAAGGAGCCGAAAAGGATGTATGTGTCACTTCGGGACGCATCAAACCCGAAACTCTGGAGTGGATTGAAAAGCAGGCACAACAGGCACGCGACAACGGAAAACAGGTGCTGGCACTCATGCACCACAACCTGGTGGAGCACTTTAACGGACAGGCTTCCATTGCCTCGCCCTATGTGGTAGACGATGCGGCAAAAGTGCGCGAAACACTGATGAACGCTGGCGTTCACACCGTATTTACGGGGCACTTCCACATTCAGGACATTGCCAAAGACTATAACGAAACCAAAACCGACTCTATCTACGACATCTCGACCGGATCGACCGTTACCTACCCCTGCCCCTTCAGACTGGTACGCCTAAACGATGACAACACGGTGATGGACTTGCAAGGCAAACTGCTGAAAAGTGTAGAACTGAATGGTAAACTACAGGCCGACTTCGGAGCTTATGCACAGCAAAAACTGGTGGACGGACTGGAGCCTATGGTGGGCGGACTGATTAGCGACTACTGGGACATCATACAGAAGGTTGTTGACGAAAATTTAGGAAGCCTGGGCAGCATGATCAAATTTCCCGACTCGCCCGAAAAACTCACGGACATGCTCATGGAGTGCCTGGGCGAAGATGCAATCAAGGCCTACCTCACCTTCTCCGAAAGTAACGAAGATAAAAAGGCGGTCGATGCCTTACGCCAAAAACTAGTGACAAACGGCATTGACAAACTGGTTGAAAAACTAACCGGTCCGCTGGTCAGCGCCATTGCCAAACCCATTGTACACAAAAAAATTGACCCCATTATCAACCCCATCCTAGGCAGCTTGCTGGGCAACATTACACACAACGAAACCGACCGGGCCAACGTAACCAACGACCTTGACCTGAGCATTAAACTGCCGCGCGTAGTGGCCAATGCAGTGAACGGAACTACGGCTGCTGCCGCCGAACTGAAGGTGAACCCCACACTGACAAAGGGTCCTGTCTGCATCGAAGTGCCGGCTCTTGCCGAGGCTGCACAACTCTGCATTTACGACCTGAACGGACGCGTTGTTTACCGCACTGAGGTACCGGGCGGCGAGGCTACCCTATTGCCCTACAACTTTACGCACAAGGGCATCTACATGGTCAAAATCATTGGACAGGGTAATGCCGTGAAGGTAATTGTTGAATAAAGACCGAAAGGCCGCTCCATAACGCATACGTCAGGCTACACCGCGCAGCATGCAGGCTCACAACTTATGCCACAACAGCACACCAACCGTGGGGACTATACGCCAGCGGCCCTTCGCCACAAAACATATCTCTACCTAATTTATTCTACCTTAATCTATTTCCAGTCCGGACGGAGGACTGAACCAAGGCCTCCGTCCATTTTACAAGGAAACGGGAATGCTTGCACTTTACTATTATTAACTCAACTGTAAGGTCATGCTCAAAAATCACATCCTCGAATTAGGATGTTCGATTTGCTTTTCATTTCAATATTTTGTATCTTTGCGTTAGCTAAGAAGGGGCTGACTTGCGCAGTGCAAGTCAGCCCCTCTTTTTATTCACCTAAAAACCAATTTTGAGATATAAAATGCCATTTTTGCAGAGAAAATAAACAAAATACGAAAGCGCCTC
>Freddie_p2__coassemble_1314_pt1 | contig 54324 bp, 37 predicted proteins | sample Freddie_p2__metabat2_high_PE_021 | metagenome-assembled genome bin Freddie_p2 | reverse complement strand
ATTTAGGAATATGGGGTAGATGGGATGAATACAGAGAAAAAGTTTTTGTAATTGCATGGAAGCAGCGCAAGATGCTATGCAGATGCTATTATACAATACAAGGCCCCGCAACTTCTAGAACTTTTGAAGTTGCGGGGCCTTTGTTATTGGCAAAAAATTAAAAGCTACTGCACAGCCTCAGCCAATTCAGCACCAGCTTTGAACTTAATGACTTTCTTTGCAGGAATCTGGATTTTTTCCTTACTCTTAGGATTTATACCCTCTCTTGCGGGACGCTCATTGATGGAAAAAGTTCCAAAACCAAGAATAGCTACCTTGTCGCCCTTTTTCAAGGCTTCAGAAATAGCATCTACGGCAGCATCAAATGCCTTTTTTGAATCGGCCTTTGTAAGACCTGCTTCAGCTATAGCATTTATGATATCTGTTTTGTTCATATAAATATAATATTAGGTGTAAATACTCTTTGTATAACGGCTACCCTCTGTTGCCTGCCAGGTTCGCCTGGCTTGAAGATGGCCTTGGCCACTTTAATTTTAAGTGCAATGGTGTGGCAAATTTAGGATATGCGAAGCGGTTGCACAAACTTTCGTCCTGTTTTTTTCGGTTTAAGGGCTCAAAAAAAGCATTTTTGAGTCTGAAAGCCAAGCATTTGACTACAAACGTAAGCATTTTAAGAGTTTGCATCCCACAAGTAAGAGTGGCTACTAATTATAGCAATTGCGCATTAAATTACCACAACCTTTGCTGCAACGCTATCTGATCCATTGGCTGTAGCAATGAGTAGATAGTATACTCCAGGTGCTACTCTGCGACCGGAAGCCGAATTACGCACATCCCAAATAAATGTACCCCCGACAGCATTGCCACGGGCTACAAGCTGCGAACCCGTGCTTACAACCTTAACCTCAGCACCATCGGTCAGGCCCGTGATGGTTACATTGCCCATATAGTCCGGGCGAACGGGATTGGGATATACCTTTATATTGCTCTTTGACAACGTATTTACCGGCGGAGTTATACCTGTTTGCAGCGAACAAAGGCCGACATCTGTGCCTATCATCAATTCGCCTGTAGCCGGATTAACAGCCAACGAAAAGATGTTGTTTGAAAGCAAAGGCGAATTTTCGTAGGTGTAATGCGCTATTACTTCAGTTCCATCGGGTGATACCAGATAAATGCCCGATTCCTGTGTTCCTAACCACTTACGATTTCCCCCATCTACGGCTATAGCCGTAACAGGCACATTGGTGAGCAAATAGTCTGCATAGTTTGTTCCGTCGTTACGCGGCACTTTCGGCTGATAAATAATAAAAGACGAAGAAAACCATTCAGACGGTTTTGTAATGGCATATACCCCAGAGCCACAGCCCAACCAGATTTGTCCATTCAAATCCTGACAAATATCGTTCATACTCTCCAGGTTGCAGGATTTTCCATCACCATTTGTTGCCGAAGAACGGAACTGTGCCAATGCATTGGCTATATCATCAGGATTCTGGGCGTAATCGAAAGCCAAGAGTCCGGAAGCGCCCAGACTGGTGGTACGCCGCGATGTTACCCATATAACGCCATCCCGATCGATCAGCATTTTCTCGGGAGTAGGCACTCCTGTAAATTCAGGAATATAAGGTAACACCCAAGTATCGTCGGGCTTTATCATTTTTACATTATTCTTCGTTTCATAATTTGTCATCCATAAATTCCCTTCTGCATCGTAGGTTAAAGCATCTACCATGGTATAGTTTTCGTGCTGACTCGAAGCACCATTAGCAGGTTCAATCGGCGAATTTGAGGCGTTAAGATGGCGCACGAAGTTGAAATCGCGGAACTCAAGCAAACCAGAACTACAAGAAACATAATGGTGTGATGCATCGGATGGATCTTGAGCTATGGACATAACGTTGCGATACAATGCGTGGTCGTTCAGTTCGAATCCATCGTACTGAAAGGCTTTCCACTCACCATTTTCATAGGCCATAGCCGTGGGTGCAAACTGCTTTCCTGCATTGTCAAAGCGTCCGCCTGCTACTAAAAGCCTTTCGCCCACGTACTGCAACTTATAACATAAATCATGTAAAGGACCAAACCCTCCTATTTTACCATCAGTTTCGGCAAACTGACCATTTTCTGAAATTTTATTTCCGACAATCTTACCATTTGAATATACTAACCAATAGGTACCATCTGAAGCATAACTTGCCGATACCGGCTGGCTTGCCAATGCTACGCGGTGAGCTTCTTTAAAGGGTTCGTCGGCAGTTACTGCTATAAAATGCCCACTGCCTGCAAACATAAAGCGCCCATTACTATTCCATCCACGACTTACGAGTACGGGCGAAACCTGCCGAATAGCCAGGCTGCCATCAGACTGTAATTTGACATAAGAAATTCCGGAGTAAGATTCGGTTTTGCCTGCAACATGAGGCACGGCCAAATAAGCACCACCTCCTGCCGGCACAATATCTTCTACACTGAAATCGAAAGCAGTTTTCCACTGCGAACCATCGTACAAGTTGTCAGTTAATCGACCTTGGACACAAACACTGCTCAAACTGGCAAAAACAGTGTTTTCGATTACAGCAGCATCCTTCACAAGTTGACCTAATCTGTAATACCCCTTTACCTCGGCACGCTTTAAGTTAAGTACAACCACGCCGTCGGTAGCCGAGATTACAACCCAATCTCCGTTTACACTAAGATTAGTGAGCGTTAGCGTATGTTCGGTATAGTTTTTTATTTGAGGGATATTTACCACTTCTCCATTCTCGTAAAGAAGGTCGATATTACGATTTTGATAAAGAAGTACAAGGCACTTTTGCGTATCCGACCACCCCATATAGCTTATCCCCTTATCTGAAAGACCGGTTAAGCGGTCGAAGGTACGCACACTTTGGTCTTGTGCATCGTAAGCTAACAGGTTACCCTCGAAAAGTACATAAGTTGTTGACCCTACCCCTAAAGTTTTTGAAGCAACTTGATAGGAAAGGTGCATGGTCCACAAACTATTATCGGCAGGAGTACCCCAGGAACACAGGGTACAGACCATTAATATGAGCAAAAGCCAAATTCGTTTCATGTTAGAATGTTTTAGAGAGTATAAACTGAGGGAGTAATGAAGGACTGGCAGAGTTCAATACTCAAACAAGCAGGCAATTACAACCGAATGCCCTTATCAGCCCCTTCACTTATATCGCTGCATTTATGCTTTGACTATCTGCACAGGAATCTGTCCCAATTCAGCCGCCGTGTCGGTAAACGAGGACCAATAGCTCCCCAATAATTTGCTGGTTGCAGCTAAGCAATAAAGATCGATAACTGCCTCACGTATGCCTTGTAGGGTATCGCGCCTTACTTGGGTTTTCTGTACAATAAAACGGCTGGGATAATCGGCTTGCATTTGTTGCTTTAACTGCTCGTCGTCGGTAGCCAAAAAGAAACGTACCGCAGGATGAGCCTCAATTTCTGCCTCAATAGCTTGCTTAAAGGCGTGTAACGGACTGTGACTAATAGCCAAGGCGTTGTCGGTACGACGTATGTGCACTCCTACTGTATAAGGAGCATATTTACTGCAAAGTTCCTCTACCTCAGCTCTTAGTTCGGGCTGCAACTGGAGCCGCCTTACCATCTCTTCGGGATAGGGGTAAAAGGCAGAACCTGTTGACAAATAATGCTTACCGTACCTCCAGGCCTCAACGGGTAAGGATTGGCCCTGACGAGGTTCGTAGCAGTTGTGCTGCAAACGATATCCGGCCAACTTGCGAATCAAAGCCGGAATATATAGGTTACGCTTGCGAGCAGGCACATTCCACCAAGGGCGCCCTGTCACCATAAAAGACGGAGCCTCTTCTGCTATAAATAAATCATTAAAACAGGCCCTGCACTCGGCAGTGCTTTCCCACTGCACTACAACAGGTATGCCCGTCTGTACAGACAGGTATTTGGCAGACAGAAAGGCACGCAAACGATTGCATAAGCCTCCTAAGGCTACTACAGTCAGGCTCATGGATACTATTTCCTTAATTATTGGGCATGTGCTTTTAGGTATGCCACTAACTGCTGCACGGCCCGGGCACGATGCGAAATGTTATTTTTTACGTCAACTCCTAACTCTGCAAAGGTTTTTCCGGTATCTTCGGGAATAAATACAGGGTCGTAGCCGAATCCCTCAGTTCCACGCTTTTCAGGTGCAATTTCGCCACATACAACTCCTTCAAAGAGATGTTCTTCGCCCTGGAGTATCAACGCAATCACCGTACGGAAACGAGCACTTCGGTCAGTGCTATGCTGCAGTTCGGCCAATAGTTTTTGAGTATTGGCTTCGGAATCGTGTCGGTCGGGAAATGCATAACGCGCTGTATGTACACCGGGCCTTCCTTCCAAAGCCTGCACTTCGAGCCCCGTATCATCTGCAAAGCAATCCAAGCCAAAACGCTCCTTTATCCAGCGTGCTTTAATAAGAGCGTTACCTTCGAGCGTATCGGCTGTTTCAGGAATATCATCATAGCAATGAATGTCTGCCAAACTCAGTATTTCGACGCTGTTGCCAAATATGGCTTTTATTTCAGAAAGTTTATGGGCGTTATTAGTTGCAAATACTAATTTCATAAAAAGATTATATCAAGAGGTAATAAACAACAACAGCTTCTGCTGATGCCGGGAGGGGGCTCCCTGCATCGGCAGAGGCTGTTGGTATGAGCAAAGCCTGCTTATTTTTTTTCGGCTTTGACTTTAATGCGGTCAAATCCTTCGCCAAAAACACCGATTACCTTTGACTGCGAAACAAATGCAGCAGGATCAATGCCTTGAATAATACGGAAGATATTGGTGCTCTCACGCTTCTTGGCCATAACTACCAGCACCTTGCGCGCCTCGCGTGTGTACCATCCTTGTCCGTCGAGCACGGTTACACCTCTATGCGTAGCACTGATAGCTTCGGCAATCTCTTCGTACTTCCGCGAAAAAATGAAGAACTGAACCGACTGGCGTCCACTGTCTACCACATAGTCAACAAGCAGATTGGTAATAACCAGGGTACAGTAGCCATAGAGCAGTTTCTCTGTAGTAGCATCAGGCAGAAGAGCATTCGACGTAATAATCACCACATCGCAAAGCATCAGCATCTGACCCAGTGTAATATCCTTGTACTTATTGATTATTGAAGCAATAATATCGGTACCACCTGTTGAACCGTTGCTCAAAAGCACTACACCAATACCTATACCATTGAGTGATGCACCTAAAATGCAGGACAACAGCATATTATCGACTACTATTGGCAGATTGCTCTTGGGGTTCTTTCCTGCAAACCATTCGGGATGAATCTCATTCAAGTTAATCATACCTTCGCGTACAAACCTCATGACAAAAGTCAGGGCTATCACCGCATAAATGGTTTTAATGCAAAAGCGTAAGCCCAATACACGCACCGCGACGATAAGCAGTGCGGCATTGACTATAAGCACTGTGTTCTCGGCCGGGAACCCAAAGCCATAGAACACTACAGCACCCACACCGGCCAAAGCTCCCGTAGGCATTTCATAGGGAAGCTGGAAACAAGTAAAGCCGATGGTAAACAACAGGAGGCCGATGGTGATGGTCACATAATCGCGGACATCCTGCATGGCAGAGATTTTGAATTTCGTAGACATGAAGTTTAGAGATTTCTTTTATACGTTGTGACTACAGAATTTACTTCACTACAATATTTACGATTCGTCCCGGCACCACAATCACCTTGACTACCTGCTTGCCTTCCAGATACTTTTGTGCCTGTTCTGATGCTAAGGTTGCCTCTTGGATTGCTTCCTTAGTTGCATCGGCTGCAAAGTCGAGCGTGAAGCGTGTTTTACCATTAAACGAAACGCTCAAGGTTTGGCTTGACTCTTTAAGATAATCTTCATTGAATACAGGCCAAGGTGCATCGCACACTGTGGTTTCGTGTCCTAAGTTATGCCATAATTCCTCGCAGATATGGGGAGTAAATGGAGCCAGCAATACTACCAATTGCTCAAGGATTGAGCGACTTACGCATTTTTGCTGTGCCAACTCGCCTACAGCTATCATGAATGCGGGAACTGAGGTGTTATAAGAGAATTCCTCGATATCCTCACTTACCTTCTTGATGAGTTTATGAAGAGTTTTGAGGTTTTCCTTAGTTGGCTCGGCATCAGTCACTGCCCATTCGCCATTCTTGGGGTAGAAGAGATTCCACGTTTTACGCAGAAAACGGAAGCAGCCGTCTATACCATTTGAATCCCAAGGCTTGCTCTGGCTGATAGGACCAAGGAACATTTCGTACAAACGGAGGGTATCGGCACCAAACTTCTCGACAATCATGTCGGGATTTACTACGTTGTACATCGACTTCGACATCTTTTCGATAGCCCAGCCACAAATGTATTTACCATCTTCAAACAAGAACTCAGCATCGGCAAATTCCGGACGCCAGGCACGGAAAGCCTCAACATCGAGCACATCGTTCTGCACCATGTTTACGTCTACATGAATCGGCGTTACCTCGTAATTGTCCTTTAGTCCAAGACTTACAAAGGTATTGCTATCTTTAATGCGGTATACAAAGTTAGAACGGCCCTGTATCATGCCCTGGTTTACCAGCTTGCGATAAGGTTCATCCTGGCACGATACGCCTAAGTCAAAGAGGAACTTGTTCCAGAAACGGCTATATATAAGGTGTCCGGTTGCATGCTCTGAACCTCCAATGTAAAGGTCAACATGCTGCCAGTAGTTGCCTGCCTCGTTTCCTACAAGAGTCTGTTCATTGTGCGGATCCATGTAACGCAAGTAGTAAGCTGACGATCCGGCAAAACCAGGCATCGTAGAGAGTTCAAGGGGGAATACCTTTACCTGGTCGATGCGACTATTGTCGGTCACGCAGTTATTTTCGGTATCCCAGGCCCAGCGTGTGGCATTGCCGAGTGGCGGTTCACCGCTTTCGGTCGGCAAGAATTTAGTTACCTCGGGCAATTCGAGCGGCAAACAGGATGTCGGAACCATATAAGGCATTCCTTCCTTATAATATACAGGGAAGGGTTCGCCCCAATAGCGCTGACGCGAGAAGATAGCATCGCGCAAGCGGTAATTCACCTTTACACGTCCCAACCCATTTTCTGTCACAAATTTCTTGGTTGCTGCGATGGCCTCTTTTACAGTCAATCCATTAAGGGTAAAGCCCTGCAGACTCGTTTTACCCGCAGCGGGCGAATTTTGCACAATGCCTTCTTTAGCATCAAAGCTCTCCTCGCTCACATCGGCACCCTCAATAAGAGGAACCACCGGGAGGTTAAAATGACGGGCAAAGGCATAGTCGCGCGAGTCGTGTGCGGGCACGGCCATAATGGCTCCGGTGCCATATCCTGCCAACACATAGTCGCTAATCCATACCGGAATAGCATCGCCAGTAAACGGATTCACGGCATACGAACCGCTAAACACACCGGTAACACGGCGGTCGGCCATGCGTTCACGCTCTGTGCGTTTTTTAGTTGCTTCGAGATAGGCTTCTACGGCTTCGCGCTGCTCGGGGGTTGTAAGTTGTGCCACCAATTCGCTCTCGGGAGCCAGTACCATAAAGGTTACGCCAAAGATTGTATCGGCACGGGTTGTAAAGATGGTAAACTTCGCGTCTGAGTCTTTAACGGCAAATTCCATCTCGGTACCTTCTGAGCGACCAATCCAGTTGCGTTGCGTCTCTTTAATAGAGTCGGACCAGTCTATTGTTTCGAGCCCTTCGAGCAAACGCTGTGCATAAGCCGACACACGCAGACACCATTGTTTCATTTTTTTCTGCACAACGGGGTATCCGCCACGCTCACTCACACCGTCAACCACCTCATCGTTGGCCAATACGGTACCGAGTTTCGGACACCAGTTAACCATCGTTTCGCCCAGATAGGCTATACGGTAGTTCATAAGTACCTGCTGCTGTTCAGCTTCGCTCATGGCGTTCCACTCTGAGGCGGTAAGGTGGATATCTTCGCTTTGGGCCACCTGTAATCCTTCGGTACCCTGCTTTTCAAGGTGGGCCACCAAGCTACTGATGGGCTGTGCCTTCTGTTCGGCCAAATTATAGCATGATTCAAACATCTGCACAAAGGCCCACTGGGTCCAGTGATAATAGGAGGGGTCGCAGGTACGCACCTCGCGGTCCCAGTCAAAGCTAAAACCTATTTTATCGAGTTGCTCGCGGTAGCGGGCTATGTTTTTGACGGTTGTTACAGCCGGATGCTGTCCGGTCTGAATAGCATATTGCTCTGCCGGAAGGCCGTAGGCATCATATCCCATCGGATTGAGCACATTGTATCCCTTTGAACGCTTGTAGCGTGCATAGATGTCGGATGCAATATAGCCCAACGGGTGGCCCACGTGCAAACCTGCACCTGAGGGATAGGGAAACATGTTGAGAACATAGAATTTGGGCTTGCTCTCATCAATTTCCACATGATATGTCTTTTCGGTGGCCCAGGTTTGCTGCCACTTCTGCTCAATCTCTCTGAATTTATACTCCATTTCTTCTTTGAATATATTGCTGTAAATAACACAAAGTCAGTGCAAAAATACTGCAAGCAACGAGAAGAGCAAAACGAAACGCCGAAAGTTTTACGTTTTAGGCTGTATATCTTACACAGGGGTTAGCCAAGCACCCACACGCGCTTAGCTTCGATATTTAGTTTTGGGGTGGCAGCAAAACATTCCAGAGGCAAAAACAGGACGTTAACATAACCACTCAAACCCATCAGCCGATGGGCCAGCAAAACACGTTTTAGCCCTAATGAATAGCCCTGGATTGCAAAACTTAAAGTTAGACAGCTACACTTTTTCTTTTTCACAAAAAATACGTTCGCTGCCTTTGCACTTTCCAAACCTTGCCGTATCTTTGCTGCGCATTTATGGTTCGGCAGCCTATAAAATGCCGCCAAGAGGGAAGGCCGTGCAAGTCGGCCGCAGTACCCGCTGCTGTAAGTTCTTTAGTGCTTAATCCGTTGAAAACCACTGAGTTTACGCAACCAACTTGGGAAGGCGATTAAGTAGAGCAAGCCAGAATACCTGCCTTATGCACTCCTCGTTGCTGCGCTCCCGGGTAATGGACGAAGCAATGCGCCATCGCAACTAAAGTTGGCCAAAACGGAAAACTTTTATTTCCATTAAGTCCAAAAAGTTTTCCCAAAACGAACATTTTTTACACTACAATTCTACTTCGGCCCTCAAGCCGGACTCTTTGGTGCGCCCCTATGCGAACAACGCAAGCCTTGCCTTGCATTCACAGTATATATATCTATCCACTACGCTATGTGCACAGATAACTTTATCATAACCAAGCGCGACGGCTCAACCGAGCGCTTCTCTGTTGAGAAAATCCGAACGGCCCTTCTCAAGGCTTTCCAGTCACAAAAGCAGCAACTCGATGCCGACAGCCTTAACCGCATCATCCAGCGTCTGCGCTTTTGCAACGGAATGAGTGTTGAAGATATCCAAAACCAGGTGGAGGTAGCACTGATGGCCGAACAGCACTACCAAGTGGCCAAGGCTTTTATGCTCTACCGTAAACAGCACGAAACCGACCGCGAGACTGCCGACAAACTCCGCTTTCTCATTAACTACTGCAACTCGGCTAACCCCGCCACCGGTTCGAAGTACGATGCCAATGCCAACGTGGAAAACAAAAACATTGCCACACTCATCGGCGAACTTCCCAAGCAAGGCTTTATCCGCCTCAATCGTCGCCTGCTCTGCGACCGCATCAAAACGCTCTATGGCAAGGAACTGGCCGACCGCTACCTTTACCTGCTCAACAACCACTATATTTATAAGAACGACGAAACCTCACTGGCCAACTATTGCGCATCGATTACCATGTATCCCTGGCTGCTGAACGGCACCAAGGACATTGGCGGAAACTCTACAGCTCCCACCAACCTCAAGTCGTTCTGCGGTGGTTTTGTAAACATGGTATTTATCGTTTCGTCCATGCTTTCGGGCGCTTGTGCCACACCAGAATTCCTTATGTACATGAGCTACTTTATTTGCAAGGAATATGGTAACGACTACTACTTGCACGCCGACCGCGTGGTCGACCTCTCAGTACGCCAGCGCACCATCGACAAGGTCATAACCGACTGCTTTGAGCAGATTGTCTACTCTATAAACCAACCCACCGGAGCACGCAACTTCCAGTCGGTATTCTGGAACATCTCGTACTACGACAAATTTTATTTTGAAAGCATCTTTGGCGACTTCCGCTTCCCCGATGGCACAGCCCCCTACTGGCCTGCTCTCGATTGGTTGCAACGCCGCTTTATGCGCTGGTTCAACCACGAACGCACCAAAGCCGTGCTCACCTTCCCGGTCGAAACAATGGCTCTCCTGTCGAAAGACGGCGAAGTGCTCGACCTGGAATATGGCGACTTTACGGCACAGATGTATGCCGAGGGCCACAGCTTCTTTACCTATATGAGCGATAATGCCGATTCGTTAGCATCATGCTGCCGTCTGCGCAACGAAATTCAAGACAACGGCTTCAGCTATACGCTCGGTGCAGGAGGAGTATCGACCGGATCGAAATCGGTACTGACCATTAACCTTAACCGCTGCATCCAGCAAGCTACCCGCGAAGGACGCCCCTACCTTGAATTCCTGGAGGACATTATCGACCTCATGCACAAGGTACAAATTGCCTACGACGAAAACCTGCGCGAATTGATGGCAAAAGGTATGCTGCCTCTTTTCGATGCCGGCTACATCACCCTCAAACGCCAGTATCTGACCATCGGTGTGAACGGAATGGTCGAAGCTGCCGAAAGCATGGGAATCACCATCTCCGACAATACCGAATACGAGCAGTTTGTAAGTGGCATTCTCGGCCTTATTGAAAACTACAACCACAAGTACCGCAGCAAAGACCTCATGTTTAACTGCGAAATGATACCGGCCGAAAACGTGGGTGTAAAACACGCACGCTGGGACCGCGAAGACGGATACTATGTGCCGCGCGACTGCTACAACTCATACTTCTACGTAGTTGAGGATACGCAAACCGACATCATCGAAAAGTTCCGCCTGCACGGACGCCGCTACATCGAACATCTGACGGGGGGATCGGCACTTCACATGAACCTCGACGAACACCTTTCGGCTGCACAATACCGTCAGTTGCTGCGCGTGGCTGCCAAAGAGGGATGCAACTACTTTACCTTTAACATCCCCAATACGCTTTGCAACCAGTGCGGACACATCGACAAGCACCACCTCAAGGAGTGCCCTGTATGCCATTCTACCGACATCGACTACCTGACGCGCATTATTGGATACTTGAAACGTGTGTCGAACTTCTCGCTCGATCGTCAAAAGGAGGCTGCTCACCGCTACTACCAAAAGGTTAATGCCTAAACCCTTGCCTACATGCTGAAATATGTAAATTACGACATCGTGTTCCAAGAGTTTCCCGACGAGGTGACACTGGCCATCAACCTCTCGCTCTGCCCCAATGGCTGCGTGGGGTGCCACAGTGCTCACCTGCGGGGCGACTGCGGCGAGCTATTGACACGCGAAAGGCTCACAGCACTCATCGACTCTTACAAGGATAACATTACCTGTGTAGCACTGATGGGGGGCGACAACGACCCGGCAAGCGTGCTCGATATGCTGGCTTTCGTCAAGGAGCACTACCAAAATAAACTACATACCGGATGGTACTCGGGACGCACTTGGGAACCCTCGGCCGACATGCTGCTCAGCGCTCTCGACTACCTCAAACTGGGCCCATACATTGCATCGCTCGGACCGCTCAACTCGCCCGACACCAACCAACGCTTGTACCGCGTTACACCGCAAGGCCAACTCGAAAACATCACGGCGCGTTTTTGGAAAAAACACTGATTGCGTATAAGCGGCCTGCCATGAGCAAATGTTGCTGAATGACTTTGGTTGTGGCCAACAGGTATGCCCCTATGTCTTGAAAGGACACACTCTAAGTGGTGCCATACGCTTGGGGCTGTTTTGCTATGATGCAAAATGATGCATTTCCCTGTACCAAACATTTAAACAAACCCAAGGGCCGGCTTGCAATTGCAAGCCGGCCCTTGGGTTAATACATATATACTGCCCCACTCTGCTTAAACGCTTTTTCCGGACACGCGTGCTGAAAAATAAACACCTGGTGTAAAAAGTTCTACACCTGTCTTTAAATTTCGACTTGTATGCTACTCGCCTGGGGGCTTTATCTATGCGCACTACGCCCTTTCATACCTGCAGTGCACACCCTTTTTACCTGCAAGCACACCTAACTCTTGCAGCATATAGCTATTCAACTCACTTTTCCTGCCGCTGCCTTGCTACAAGGCATTCGCCCTGTTCATACTTACAAAGTTCTCAAGCCAAAGCCTCATCCCAACAAAGTTCTTAAACAACGGCCCGGACATCCCCGCATAGGCAAGGTTGTCCGGGCCGTTGACTGCTGCTAAAAAACAGGATTGGCAGCCGGCTTAACCTATGCGTACAACGCAATGGTTACTGCCCGACTCCCTGCATACACAAATCTGTGGCGAAAGTTGAGCGCCCGTCTGCGTAGCCGAACAAATAACTCCTACCTTTCTTCCGGGTGTCTGCTCCAGGTTACAAAGAGCTTGCATCACAAGGCTGTACGAGGTATCGTCCCAATTAACCGGAATATCAGCTATGAACAACGACTCTGAAGCAGCATCATTGTCCAGCAACGAAGCCAATGCCAAAGCCAATGCCAGGCTTACCACAAAGTTCTCGCCACTCGAAAGGGTGGTGATTGAACGATGCAAATCGAAGCAATCGCCATCAACAACCTCTATGCTCAGCGAACCCTGCTGTACACACAACCCATAACGGGGCGCAATTTGTTGCAAATGACGGTTGGCACAAGCCACCAAACTTTGAAGTATATAGGCTTGGGCCAGATTGCGAAAGCGCTGACCGTCTGCCGACCCCAAAAGCATGTTCAAGCGTTCCCACTCCTTATAATCGGCCACGGCAGCATCCAGTTGTGTACTCAGCAGTTCTACGCGCCGCTCACAGTTTTCGTGCGAATGGATGCGCGCAACCGAAAGGTTCAGTTGCTCGTCAATTTTGGCCACACGCTGCTGGTGTTCGTCGAGTTTTGCCCGCAGTTCGTCAACCGACACCTGGTCGCCATCCTCCGGCCGGCTGGTTGATGCCTGCAAGCGGAGCAATGCCTTACGGCTCTGTTCCAAACGGTTACTGGCCACAATGCGCTGTTCCTTCTGCTCGTCCAACTTGCGCCGCAGGGCTTTCCAGTCGCGTACATCCGAAAAGAGCATATCGAGTTCTGAAAACTGCACGGGCGAATGTGCTCCGTTAAAACGCAATATGAGCAAGTCGAGTTGCTGCTGCTTTTCCTGCAACAGCTGCTGGTTGTTTTGACGGCAGTTGAGCAAGTTTTCGCGTATGCCCTCAAGCTGTTTGATCTGGCCGCGCTCTGCCTCGTATTCCCGATACAGCGTTTGTTCTGCCATTCGGGCTACATTCACAGCATTCTGCAGTTTTTCGGCTTCTTGCTGAGGAGTTTCAGCACCAAAGAGGTGGCGCATTTCCTCGTACTTGCGCTCCAGGTCTTCGCGCGAGGCATCTCGCCCTTCACGGCTCACCACTACTACGCGCTGTGCCTCATCAACATTGGCCTGTGCCCCCTTTATCTCCTCGTGTAGCAAGTCTACAGCCCGCTGGTTCTCCTCGAGTGCCATACAAGTCATGTTCCAATCGTTGTGTAGGTCTGAAAGACGCATGCGGAGCGAATCGGCATTGTTTTTCCAGTCGGTAAACCATCCCGAAAGGGTAATCATCTCGTCAAGGTCGGTATAAAGTTCAGAGCAAGCCTTGTCCGAAAGGTTAATGGTTTGCTGTAACTCATCGGACGACACTACAGCCACACGCATCTCCGTGCGTATTTTGTCCAAATAGGTGTGGTTGTCGGCCATTTTAATATCGAGCGCAGCTATTTCCTCGTTCAAACGATTAATGTGCTGCTGGTGTATATTAAAGTCATCGAGTTCGTAGTCGGCCTCGTCGGCTGCACGCGTAGTACTGTCAATTAGCAGCTGAATCATCATGGCACGCGCTTCGCGGTTGGCTGTGGGCGTACAATCGGCAAAGGAGTTATCGAGATAGGCAAAGAGTCCCCACTCCTTGATGTCAGCCTGCTGTCTGGCTTCAAGGTCGGTAAGAGCCTGCTCGCCTGCCTCAATGCGGGCCGCATCGGCTGCAATTTTTTCGCGGAGCGCTGCCAACTGACTGCGTTTGGCCAGCAACGACTCCTGCATCTCACGGTATTCCTTGTCGAGGTTGGTCAGCAATTCGCCCAGTTCGCGCTCGGTTTCGGTGTGGTAAGGATGGTGCGTGGCTCCACATACCGGACAAGCTGTACCCTCCTTGAGTTGCTTGCGCAGCTTGGTAATGTTTTCCGACTGGCTCAGGGTATAAGCCGTAGCTATGCGGTTGTAAGCTTCGTCGGCCACCAGAATATCAGCCTCGAGACGACTGAGTTGCTGTTGTAACTGAGCCAATTCGGTAGCCTCGCGCTTTTGTGTAGCCCGCTTCTCGGATATGCGAGCATATCCTTCCGAAATATGTTGCCAAAGCATGGCTGCACGCTGCAAAGCCGTGAGTCGGCTACGGTTTTCGGCTGCGGCTTTTTGCAGTTTGGCCGAATCGCGTCCTTGATTAGCCTGACGGTGTATCAAGAGTTCACTTTTGAGCGCATTGAGCTTGGCCTGATGGTCGTGCTGCTCCATTTCGGCACGCTCCCCCTGCTGTTTAAGTTCAACCTTGCGCTTTTGCAGTGTTTGCTGCTTTTTATGGCTTTCGACATTGCGGTGTGTCTCGGTATGAAAAAGCGAAAGTTTATCCTTTATGAGGTCGAACTTTTCGAACATTACGCGATGCACCGATAGGCTCTGCTTGCGGAGTTGGCGGCTGTCGATTTCGGAAGCTACCTTTGCTAGCATTTCCTGCTTTGAACGGAGTATGTTCTGGCGGCTTTCCAGCGTACGCTGGGCCAAAAGGAGCTGTTCTTCCTGCCGCTTGAGTTGTCCGGCAGCAACATTGATTTCACCGGTGAGCGCATAGCCCCTGCTGATAACCGGTAAACGCGAAGCCTGGCGGCGCTCGGCATCGGCAGTACGCTCTTTAGCCATATCGAGCTGGGCGGCCAGGCGTTCCAAATTTTTACACAATAACTCTATGCGGCTTAGATTGGCATTTTCTTCGCCCTTGATCTGCTCCACATCCATGCGGCGCAGGGTAATTTCCTGGTAAAGGGGCTGCATACCCACCAGGGCATCGTATCGTTCGAGCGTAAGTTCGTCGGCCCGTGTTTCCATACAGGCTTTCGTGGCATTCTGCAACAATTCTTCGCCTTCGCTTACGCAACGCTTGGCCTCTTCATACTGCATCAGCCATTCCAATTGGCGCATCAGTTTCGCTGCAGCTTCGGTTTCGGCATTTTTACCAGCCGTAAGCAACTGCATGCGTTCGCGCTCCTCGCGCAGAGCTTCGGGGTCGAGTTGGTCATGAAGCATTCCTTGCCGCTGACTCTCCAAGTCGCGCATACAGCATTTGGCTGCTTGTGTAAGTTGGTATATTTTTGCCGAAATAACACCATACACCTCAGTGCCCGTCAGTTCTTCGAGCAATGTAGCCTTATCTGATTCTTTAGCCTGCAGAAAGGCTGCAAAACGCTGCTGCGGTAAAACAATAGTACGCAAAAACTGCTTGTAATTTAACCCTACAGTCTGGGTAATGTATGGCTGTATTTCGCTGTCTTTACCCAAGCGCTGCTTGGAGGGAGCCAGCTGCTTGAAACTTCGCTCGGGCATCTTGCAACTGCCATCCCGGGCTGTGCTCATGCTCCATACAGCCTCGTAACGCTCGCCACTGGCTGTTAAAAACACTACTGCAGCACTGCACTGCTTTTGACCACTACATAAAATGGCTGCTGCCGGATTTTCGGCTACTTCGAGCTCGTCCTGCTCTGCCAAAGCGGTGTTGCTGGCTGCACAGAGTGGTGCATGCTCCAACCGGGGCGCACGGCCATAAAGTGCCAGGCAAAGGGCATCGACAACCACCCTTTTACCCAAATCACCATCACCCATAATGGCATATAGCCCTGCCGAACGGAGCGGCTCTACCGTAAAATCTATGGTTTGTTCTCCGACAACCGGAGTCAGATTCTGAAGGATAATTTTTTCTATCTTCATCGTTTATTCGTTGTTAGCAGCTTCTACAGCCTGCTTCAGGCGGTCGGTAAACTGCTGGGGCATCTCTTCGGAATAATGAGCCGCAAAATATTGACGTGCCAACTGCAAAGGATTGACTGACCGGAGGTTTTCGCACACTTCAGACGAACTATCAGAGGCTGAAGCGGCTGCCTGACGGGCAGAATGTACACTCACCATACGGCAAAGGTGGACCGCGCGATCGGCTGTCAGTTCCAGCACTTTATGGAGCAGGTCCTGACCGGCATCTTTTGCCTCAACATGTATCTCAAGGTAGGGCCAGGCTTCATTGCCGGTATCGTGTTTGCTACGCTTGGGCAACCGGGCCAATGCATCGAGCAACTCGTCAGCCGAAACTGCAGTACGAGGCGCAGCAGGAATGGTTATGAGTTGACGCAATGGCGTATAAACCAAACGGTCGGCTGTTGCAGAACCTTCGGCATCTACCTCCACTAACTGCACACCATAGGTATAACCTTCTTCGGCAAACGACATAGGCAGCACACCGCCTGCATAAAAAACCAGCGTACTGTCCGAGGCAATCTGCTGCGCCCGATGCAAATGTCCGAGCGCTGCATAACTCACACCTGAACCAATTACATCGATACCAACAGGCTCGCCTGCACCGGCAATACGGTGGCCTGAAGAGTAAGCCTCATCAAAGACAGCACCAGCAACGCCAAAATGTGCTGCTACAACTACCGGCAGCCCCGAAAAGTCGGACTTGCGAAACTTTTTATGCAATTGCGAAAAGTAATAAGCCAGTCCTTGCTCGGTTGTTAAACCTGCTTGATAATTACAGGGGCGCAAATAGGGCAAGGCAAAGCATACACAAGCAGCCTCATGGCTGTTGCGAGGTGACAAAGGCAGCAAAAAATGTGTAAAGTCGGGGTCACCTGCTTCGGTATAACGCATAGCACCACGCACATAAACATTGTGAAGTTTAAGAAGTGCTGCCGAAATTTCTATACGGTTGGCTGAATCGCTGTCACCAGCTATAACAACTACTTGCAACCCCGGTACAAGCTGGGTGGCACGCACCATGAAATCGTAAAATAGCGCTTCGGACGCTGCCGAGGGATAAGGTGAATCGAACACATCGCCTGTTACGAGCAAGGCATCGGGCTGTTGCTCACCAAGACGTGCCAACAGCCAGTCCAAAAAATGCCGATGCTCAGCCAAGCGGTCATGGCCGTGAAAAACGTTGCCGAGATGCCAGTCGGCTGTATGTATTATTCTCATTGATGCTATGGGATTTGGGCAAAGCGTTGGGCATAAACATACTCTGCCATATCAGTTCGCACAGCCCCTTGATGCAAATCGAACTCAAAGGGGTGTTTTTTCGGGGAGCAAAGATACAGCAAAACCCAAAGCAGCAGTAACAAAAAACTTAGTTTTTTCTTTACATTGCGCTTGGTTTGCCGTATCTTTGCTTCGGAATATAAGAATCCTTTACAAGATGACAGCAATCAAAGATACTTGGAAGCAAAAGGGATATGCCGATGAGCCTATCCCTGCCGGCATCGACCTCAAGGCCGAAATACGCCGCATGTGCAAGGAAAAGAATGCCATTATCCTGGCTCACTATTATACCGAAGGCGACCTGCAAGACCTTGCAGACTATGTGGGAGACAGCCTTGGACTGGCCCAGCAGGCGGCCCAGACTGATGCCGACATTATCCTGATGTGCGGTGTGCACTTTATGGGCGAAACCAACAAGATTCTTTGCCCGCAGAAGAAGGTCCTGGTTCCTGACCTGAACGCCACCTGCTCGCTGGCCGAGAGTTGCAAGGCTGAAGACTTCAAAAAGTTTGTCGAAGCTCACCCCGACCATCAAGTTATCTCGTATGTAAACACCTCGGCTGCCGTTAAGGCCTATACCGACGTTGTTGTAACATCGGGCAATGCCAAAAAAATTGTCGACACCTTTGCCCAAGACGCCAAACTCATCTTTGGCCCCGACCGCAACCTGGGAGGCTATATCAATGCCGTAACCGGACGCCAAATGCTCCTGTGGGATGGTGCCTGCCATGTACATGAACGTTTTTCGGTCGAGAAACTTGTTGAACTGAAAAAGCAATATCCCCAAGCCAAGGTACTGGTTCACCCCGAATGCCGCGGAGCTGTAGTCAAACTGGCCGATGTGGTTGGTTCGACGGCCGCACTCCTAAAGTTTGCCCAACACTCCGAAGCCGACACCTTCCTCGTGGTAACCGAGAGTGGCATATTGCATGAAATGCAAAAGAGCTGCCCTGACAAAAACTTCATTCCCGTACCGCCCGAAGACAGTTCATGCGGATGCAACGAGTGCAACTACATGCGCTTGTGTACCCTCGAAAAGGTATACAATGCCCTACGCTATGAATGGCCTACCGTCGAGGTACCCGAAGACATTGCACAAAAGGCTATCAAGCCCATTGAACGCATGCTGGAACTCAGCAAATAAAAACCTGCCCATACCATGAACATCACTCAACGCGTTGAACAACTGCGCCAATGGATGCGCAACCAAAACATTCGTGCCTACATCATACCTACGGCCGACCCGCATAACAACGAATACATTCCTGCTCACTGGATGTGCCGCGAGTGGATTAGCGGTTTTACTGGTTCGGCCGGATTAGCCATCGTTACCGAAACACAAGCTGCACTTTGGACTGACTCCAGATACTGGCTGCAGGCCGAAGAGCAGTTAGCCGGTTCGCCCTTTGTACTGATGCGCGAGGGAGATAAAGCGGTGCCCGCACCGGCACAATGGCTGGCCGATTGCTTCAAAGAGCAAAACCTTGCTCTACAGGCACACTGCCCGTCACAAATGCTCACTCTGGATATGCAAGCCGAGGCACGCCAGGCCGGCATTGACCTTTGTGGCGCACCCGATGCCTTTGACGAACTCTGGACCAACCGCCCCGAATTGCCAGCTGCTCTTATCGAAGTGCAACCTCTTGAATGGGCTGGTGTACCCATAGCCGACAAACTACACACTATGGCATGTACACTCAACGAAGTGCTCGACGGACGGACTTACATATTCAACGACTTGAGTGATATTGCCTGGTTGCTGAACCTGCGCGGCAACGACATTCCCTACAACCCGGTGTTCATGGCTTACCTTACCTACGAGCCTCAACAGGAACGCTTCACGCTTTTCACCCATACCCATACGCTCACCAAAGAGGCTTACAGTCAACTTGAAAAGGCTGGGGTTGCACTGGCCGACTATAATGAACTTGAACGTGCCCTGCAAGGCAAGCGCATAGCCTTCGGACCTCAAACCGTAAGCACCCTCAAAGCACCCGGACAAGGGGGCAATGCTGACTTCATAGTCATACCATCGCCTGCCGAACAGCTGCGCGCCGTTAAAAACGAGGCGGAACAAGAAGGATTCAGGCAGGCCATGCTGCGCGATGGGGTTGCTATGGTTTGCTTTCTGCGATGGCTCGACGAACAACTGCTTGCAGGAAACCGGGTGACCGAATGTACTGTTGATCAAAAGCTAACCGCCCTGCGGGCCATGCAGCCCGGATTTAAGGAACTCAGTTTCCCTACCATTGCTGCCTACGGGCCACACGCTGCTATTGTACACTACGAGGCTGAACCCGACACCGACGCTGTGCTCGAACCTCACGGCTTGCTCCTGCTCGATAGTGGAGCGCAGTTTGACTGTGGCACCACCGACATTACCCGAACCATTGCCTTAGGCCCTCTGACCAACGAGGAAAAAAAGGTGTACACGCTGGTGCTCAAAGGCCACCTCGGACTGGCTCGCATGCACTTTCCCGAAGGCACCACAGGCCTGCAGCTCGACTTGGCAGCACGCCGCGACATGTGGGAAGCCGGCTACGATTTTGGCCATGGAACCGGACACGGCGTAGGCTCGCACCTTTGCGTACACGAAGGTCCGCACCAAATTCGCAAAAACCTGCGTCCGTGCACACTCGTGCCCTTTACCGAAGGCATGGTTGTAACCAACGAGCCGGGCATCTACCTTTCCGGAAAATTGGGGGTACGCATTGAAAACGTACTGCTGTGCCGCTACGAACAAACCACCCCGTTCGGACGCTTCATGCAGTTTGAAAACCTCACGCTGTGCCCCTACGACCTCCGAGCCATTGACCGCAGCCTGCTCCATACAACCGAAGTGCAGCAAATCAACAACTATCACGCCCACGTGCGCAGCCTGCTCCTGCCGCTGCTCACCAACCCTGCCGACCGCCAATGGCTCGAAGCGGCCACACAACCCCTATCATAACTCTTATTTAAACAATTTACGAATGGAAACAACCCGCCAACAAAAAATATCACGACTCATACAAAAGGAACTCAGCGACATCTTCCAAAAACAAACCCAAGCGGCCCAAGGTGTGCTCGTATCGGTAAGCGCCGTGCGCATCAGTCCCGACCTTAGCATTGCACGAGGCTACCTGAGCATATTCCCCTCTGAACGCTCTAAGGAGATTCTTGAAAATATAAACGGCAATGCCCGCCAAATTCGCTACGAATTGGGAACACGCGTACGCCACCAGCTGCGCATCATTCCCGAACTGAAGTTCTTTTTGGACGACTCGCTCGACTACTTGGACCACATTGACAACCTTCTGAAGGGGGCATCGGCCAAAGAAGACGACAGCACACCGACTCCCACTCAGCCATGATGCGTAACTTTCGCTTCCCGCTCTTTATGGCGGGAAGATACCTGTTCTCGCGTAAGCGTGTAGGAGCCATCAACATCATTTCGGGCATTTCGGTGCTGGGGGTAGCCTTTGGTACAGCAGCTCTTATCTGTGCGCTCTCGGTATTCAACGGCTTTCGCGACTTGATTGGAAGTCTTTACACGGCTTTCGACCCTCCTATTGAGGTGGTACCGGCCCAAGGCAAGTTTGCTGCAGCCGACGACCCTGTGCTTACGCAAATAATGAAGCACCCTCAAGTAGAAGCAGCCTCTACCTGCATGGAAGACAATGCCTTGATTCTCTTCAAAGGACGCCCCATTGTAATTACGCTCAAAGGGGTAGACGACCGTTTTGACCAGGTTACTGGCATCCGATCCATCCTCTACGGTAACGGTTCCTACCAATTACACCAGGCCGGCGTAAACTACGGCATTCCGGGTATCGGACTGGCTGCAGCCATGGGCAGCATTGACTACGGAACCATACAAGTGTGCGCACCGCGAAAAGGCGAACGCATCAATATGGCCAACCCGCTCGAAAGTTTGAATGCCGACAATCTGAGCGCACCGGGGGTTTGCTTTGACGTAAGGCAGCGAAAATACGACGAAACCTACCTCATCACCTCGCTCAGCTTTGCACAACAACTCTTTGAACAGCAAAACTGCATCACGGCTGTTGAACTTAAACTCAAACCCGATGCCAACATTCAACAGGTTAAGGAGGAACTACGCACTATTGCCGGAAAACGCTTCCAGGTGCTCGACCAACTGGAACAACAGCAAGAGATGTTTAACGTAATGAACATCGAAAAGATGGTAACTTACCTCTTTCTGACTTTTATACTGCTCATTGCCTGCTTTAACATCATCGGTTCGGTATCAATACTCATCATCGACAAACGGCAAGACGTAGAAACCCTGCGCCACATGGGAGCATCCGACAAACTGATATTCCGCATTTTCCTGTACGAGGGACGCATCATTGCCACACTCGGAGCTGTTATGGGCATCCTGCTCGGACTGGGACTCTGCTGGATACAGCAAACCTTCGGACTGGTTAAGTTGGGGTCTTCGTCAGGCAACTTTATAGTCGAAGCCTACCCTGTGAGCATTCATCTAACCGATGTTCCACTCATCCTATTTACCGTTATCCTGGTCGGATTTATATGCGTATGGTATCCGGTCAAGTACCTTAGCCGACGCTATCTTTAACAACAGCGGGACCGCATTGCCCACCGGGCACGGCCCCGCCTATTTTTGCTCTTTACTATGCCTACTGTACTCATTTTGGGCGCCAGTTCCGGACTGGGCTACGGCCTTGCCGAGGTTTACCTTAAGCGAGGCTGGAACCTGGGACTCGCAGCCCGACGCACCCTGCCGCTACAAGCAATGGCCAGACTGGCCACTGCCCAACAACAGGTTGAGGTTGAACAGATTGACGTATGCCAACCCGAACAAGCTGCAGCCCAACTCGAAAATCTGTGTCAGCGCATGGGCGGAAACATTGACCTTTACCTGCACTGCTCGGGAATTGGGAAAATGGCACCCTGCGTAGACTATGCCAACGAGGAGCCTACCCTGCAAACCAACGTCATGGGGTGGACAGCCTGCATTGACTGGGCTTTTAACCACATGCTCACACAGGGATACGGACAAATAGCTGCCATCACCTCGTTTGCTGCCAACCGTGGTTTAGCGCCTGCACCGGCTTACGCCTCATCAAAGGCCTTTCAGGCCCATTACCTCGAATCGCTGCGCCAATTTGCTCTTGCACGCGGCCTTAAGCACATTTGTATAACCGACCTCCGGCCGGGATTTGTGGCAACCCCGCTGCTGGCTCACCCCGAAAGGCTCTTTTGGGTGCTCACCCCCGAAAAGGCAGTCAAGTCTATGTTATATGCCATCGACTCGAAGGCCGATATTCGCACCATTACCACCCGCTGGCGCCTGCTGGCACCTGTTTTGCGTTGGGCACCACGTTGGCTTATTGCCAAAATATTGGCACGGGCTCTCTAAAAAGCAATGCACACTTTTTTACACCCCGGTGTTGAAAACTGTACACCCCAGTGTCGAACTTTTGACACGCACGCTGCGTGCTACCGACAACGGGCCAGTATCCCGCGAGGTGCCCGGGCAGGGCATGGCACGCTGCAAGTCATACTCGCTTTAGCCCCTTGACCACACATACTCGCCCCAACAAAGGCAGGGCCGACCCGCTTGCTGACGGATCGGCCCTGCCCCATTTTTTTACACTGCATACAGCCCGCCCTTACCGGCTTTACGACGCTAAGAACTGCGCCCGGCCCTTAGCCTCAGGCTGCACACACCTTATAAAACTCCGGCCTCGACCAGGAGCACCACACGCTCCGTATAACGGTCGTCGCCCTCGGGGTCGTACTTCTTGTTTAAACTATTGCCAAACAGCAAGGCAACCCCTTGATACAGGTTGGCCTTAAACGAACCCATAAAGGCCTTGGTAATGGCATAACCCGTCTGGTTGCATTCGCGGTTCACAAGTTTTATAAGCAATTTTCCCTGTGAGCGGCTCAGTTTTTTGAGCGCCGGGCCGTATTGGCGTTTGAGCCCTTGCTCTACCAACTTCATGTGAGCCTCGCGCGATTGTTTATCGGGCAAGGTTTCAAGATAATCGTATGTTTCGATAATGGTTATTTTGGCCAATTTGGCCCATGGCAAAACCTTTTTTACATTATATACCAGGCGGTTATAGCGTTCACGCTCTTTCTCGTTCTTAAATCTTACGGGCGGATATTTAGGCAAAGCCGGGAAGATGACATGGGGAATGGTCTTTCCCTTATAGTTAACAGTACCTACTTGCGTCATTATAGGTACCTCGGTTTCTTCGTATTTTACCGAGTCGGGCGAGAGCACTACGGGCTCTTGTGCCTGCAAAGGCCAAACACAAAGCAGCAAACAGGCAAAGACACAAACAATTCGCTCTATCATAAATATAACTTCGTTGACGATGGCAAAAGTACGAAGATTATTGCTTGGAGCACGTTATTATATATTAAACACCCGCCAATTCTCCAAAAAAAGCCGTTACTTTGCTTATTACTTAATCTGAACACTATGTCAAGAAAGGAAAAGAATAAAGGCGGCACGCGCCTAAAAAAGAAGGCCGTGGCGCAAATGCTTGTAGAGATGTTCAACGAGCACCCTGAAAAGGACTACAACATCAAAGAAATATTTGCCCAGTTTAAAGCATCGAACCATGCAACTAAAATGGTTGTGATGGATGTGCTCGACGATCTGGTGCTGGATGACTACGTCACTACCGATGGTAACGGAAACTACCGCAACGCTATACGCTCAAACGTGATGGAGGGCACCTTTATGCGCAAACGCAACGGACGCAACTCCTTTGTACCCGATGATGGCGGAAAAAGCATCCTGGTATGCGAGCGAAACTCACTGCACGCACTCGACGGCGACCGCGTAAAGGTTACCATGCTGGCCCGACGCGCCGGACACACACGCGAAGCCGAGGTTACCGAAATTTTGGAACGGGCTAACGACACCTTTGTCGGACAACTGCAGGTAGAACAGGGCTACGGCTTTTTGATTACCGAGAGCCGCTCACTGGCTACCGATATCTTTATTCCAAAAGACAAACTTAAAGGAGGCAAGAACGGCGACAAGGCTGTAGTAAAAATCATTGAGTGGCCCTCTGACTCGAAAAGTCCTATCGGTAAGGTTATCGACATCCTGGGAAAACAGGGAGAGAACAATGCCGAGATGCATGCCATCCTGGCACAGTACGGACTGCCCTACTCCTACCCCGAAAAGGTTGAAAATGCAGCCGAAAAACTCGACCCGGGCATTACTCCCGACGAAATTGCACGCCGCGAGGACTTTCGAGAGGTTACAACCTTTACCATCGACCCCCACGATGCAAAGGACTTTGACGACGCCCTTTCAATCCGCACACTCAAACCGGGCGTGTGGGAGGTTGGTGTGCACATTGCGGATGTGTCGCACTATGTAACTGAGGGCGACATTATTGATCGCGAAGCCGAAAAACGGGCCACAAGTGTATACCTGGTTGACCGAACCATACCCATGTTGCCCGAAAGGCTCTGCAACTTTATCTGCTCGCTCCGGCAAGACGAAGAGAAACTGGCTTACTCGGCCATCTTTAACTTGAACGAAAAGGGCGATATTCTGGACTGGCACCTGGCACACACCGTAATACGCTCCAACCGACGCTTTACCTACGAGGAGGTGCAATACATTTTTGAACGCAACGGCGAAGCTTCGGCCGAAGACCTGGCGCTGCCGGGCGAACACCCCGAAGCCCTGCCACAAGGGGCCGCACCCGAGGGCGAATATGCCGAAGAACTGATTACACTGAACCGCCTGGCCAAAATATTCAGACAAAAACGTTTTAAAAATGGCTCAATCGGTTTTGACCGTCCGGAGGTACGCTTCGAAATCGACGAGAAGGGACATCCCGTTTCTACCTACGTAAAGGTGGCAAAGGACGCAAACAAACTGGTTGAGGAGTTCATGCTGCTGGCTAACCGCAGTGTAGCTGCCAAAATTGCCGTCGTGCCTAAAAACCGTAAGCCTAAGGTATTCCCCTACCGTATTCACGACGTGCCCGATCCTGAGAAAATGGAAAAATTAAGTGCTTTTGTAGCAAGATTTGGCTACAAAATACGCACCGAAGGTACCAAGACCGAGGTTTCGAAAAGCCTGAATAAACTGTTGGCCGACGTTAAGGGACAAAAAGAAGAGAATGTGGTTGAAATGGTGGCTCTGAGGGCCATGATGAAGGCGCGCTACAGCATTCACAACATTGGCCACTACGGACTAATGTTCCAGTACTACACGCACTTTACCTCGCCCATACGTCGCTACCCCGACTTGATGGTGCACCGCCTGCTTACACGCTATGAACAAGGCGGACGCTCAGTAAGCGCTACCAAATACGAGGACTTGTGCGAGCACTCGTCAAATATGGAACAACTGGCAGCAACCGCCGAAAGGGCAAGCATTAAATACAAACAGGTGGAGTTTATGGCCGACCGCATCGGACAGGAATTCGAAGGAACCATCAGCGGTATCACAGAGTTCGGACTTTATGTCGAAGTGGACGAAAATAAATGCGAAGGCATGATTCCGCTGCGTATGCTGCTTGATGACTATTACGAGTTTGACGAACGTAACATCTGCCTGATAGGACGACGATTTCGCAAACGCTACAGCTTAGGCGAGAAAGTGCACATCCGCGTTGAACGGGCTAACCTTGAACGCCGACAACTCGACTTTGCGCTGATTGGACAAGATGGACAACCAACTGAAATGCCAACCGAAAAGAAAAGCAAAGCAGTTGAACAGCCCTCAAAGAAGAAACAAAGACGTAAAGGAAGCCGCAAAAGCAGCTTCAAACGGAAATAACATTCGGGTAGCCTAAGGCTATGGTAAACGCATAGACTGCACGGCCATGTGAGGTTACACACTGCCTATTCACAAGGGCTCACTGCAAAATTTTTATGCCTTCGGCACTAAACCGAAACCCTATTTACGATTTCGCAAACGGGCGGCTCTGCTACCTTACAAGAGTAGCAGGGTCGCCCGTCGGCATTTGCTTCCCTCAACACACAACTTCGCGGGTAAAGCACTTATTGGCTCATCACTTGCCATACTCCCCCATAAACTCCTATGCAAAGTTGTTGCAATAGCAACCGGTAATTACCATTCTGAACCTTGTAATTACGATGAATCATAACGTAATTACGTTTACGCAGTTGCGTATTTATGCTGCACCATAGCGTAATTACAATGCTGAACCGCATAATTACGCAATGTTCTTTCAATACCTCGTAATTACACATGCTCACACAAACTTATGACACAATCATTATAACCAACACCTCCGACTCGCGTAATTACGCATCCCCGACCTATTTGGTGCAGGAAGCCGGAACTCCCAACGCACAAAGGTTCAATAAATAATCATCGGAGCGACAGAAAATTCTAAAGGGGCGACAGGAAATTCTAAAGGGGCGATAGGAAATTCTAAAGGGGCGATAGGAAATTCTAAAGGGGCGATAGAAAAACGAATAAAGAACTACCTGTCAGCAAAATAGCTTGTAAACACAAATAGCCCCCGCACCTCGAATATAATTCGAAGGCGGGGGCTAAATTGATAAGTATAGACGATGGTTTAAGCTTCGGTCTTTGCTTCAATGCGCTTCTTTCCCAAAGTGCGGTAAGCAATGGGAGCAGCAAGGAAGATAGAAGACAACGTACCGAAGACTACACCCAATATCATTGCAAAAGCGAACGAACGGATGCTGTCGCCACCCAAGAAGAAGATACAAAGGAGTACCAACATGGTAGTGGCCGACGTCATAATTGTACGCGTCAAAGTACTATTCAACGAGTCGTTGAAAAGACTAAAGGTATCGCGCTTGGGATACAGACCCAAGTTCTCGCGGATACGGTCAAATACAACCACCTTATCGTTAATAGAGTAACCGATAGCGGTAAGCACTGCACCGATGAAGGTTTGGTCAACCTCGAGCGAGAAGGGTACCCAACCCCAGCAGAGAGAGTACATTCCTAAGATAAAGAGGGTGTCGAACACCAAGGCAAGCGTAGAGCCCACTGAGAAGGCGATGTTGCGGAAACGCACCAAGATGTAGATAAAGATAGCTGCAAGCGAAAGGAGCACCGAAATGATGGCACCCTTAGCCATATCTGCAGCTACCGAAGGTCCTACCTTCTGTGCCGAAATAATAGAACCGCCTTCGTGATTGTCGCGATCAATAAAGGTAGCGTAGTCGGCCTTGATGAGTTTTGCCTCGTGGAGTGCATCGAAGATGAAACGCTCAACCTCCTGGTCGATATTATCGTTATCGTCGTCAATGCGGTAGTTGGTAGTCAGACGGACAGCCTCATTGCTGGTTGTAGTAATAGCAATGGCACTCACTGTTGCATTGGGGTCTTTAGCGTGAACCTTATTTGCTACTGCCGTGCGTACTTGCTCGGGGGTTACACCCTTTTGCTCAAATTCAATCACATAGTTGCGACCACCAGTAAAGTCAATACCCTTTGACAGGCCACGGGTTGCAAGGAAGGCTACCGAAACGACAGCACCAATGATGAAGATTACGAACGAAGCCTTAGCCTTGCCCATAAAGTTAACCTTCATGTTGGCCAAGAAGTTACGGCTCATTCCAGTTACAAAGGTAAGACCCAACCACTTGTCCTTGTTCAAGAAGTGCTCGTAGACCATACGAGTTACCCAAACTGCGGTGAAGAACGATACACAGATACCGATACCCAACGTCATAGCAAAGCCTCGGATAGGACCTGTACCAAAGTTGTAAAGGATAAAGGCTGTGATGATTGAGGTCAGGTTGGAGTCGAAGATGGCTGAGAAGGCATTGCCGTAGCCATCGGCGAGCGCAGTTTTAATATTCTTACCTGCACGCAACTCTTCCTTGGTACGCTCGTAAATAAGTACGTTAGCATCGACAGCCATACCGAGTGAGAGCACCATACCGGCTATACCACTCATGGTAAGCGCTGCCTGGAAGGATACCAGCACACCAAAGGTAAAGAAGAAGTTGAGCAGCAATGCTGCATTGGCTACCATACCGGGTATGAAGCCGTAGAACAGACACATAAAAATCATCAGCAGCACAAAGGCTACTACACAAGCCGTAAATCCAGCCTCGATTGATGCAGCACCCAGGCTCGGGCCTACAGTTTCCTCCTGTACAATTTTGGTAGGAGCAGGCATCTTACCACTCTTGAGCACATTGGCCAAGTCGCGGGTATCGTCGGTCGTAAAGTGACCGGAGATTTGCGAAATGCCGCCGGTAATTTCACTTTGGATAACCGGTGCACTGTATACAAAACCATCAAGCACGATTGCTACGGGGCGCTTCAGGTTTTTCTTGGTTATCTGTGCCCACTCACGACCACCATTGGTAGTCATTGTCATCGATACGATAGGATTGTGCGACTGGTCAAAGTCGTCTTTGGCATCGGCAATTACATCACCCTGGAGGGCGGGGCCGCCGTTCACCATACGCAGTGCGTAAAGTTCAAATACATTTCCCTTCATACCGGCTGCACTCTTCACGCCCCATGCAAGGTAAAGGTCGGAAGGAAGTACTGCCTTGGCTGCTTCGCTATGCAGCATGGCGTTTATGGCTGCAGTATCGGCAGCTACGGCATAACCTACTACGCAGCCATTGGGGGCCATACCCTGAATTTGAGCAAGTTTGCTCAGAAGCGGGTTCTGGTTAGCTGCGACATTGGCAGCGGGAGCCTTTTCGGCCTTGGTGCTGTCGGTTGCAACGCTATCGGCCGTTGTGCCCTTAGCCAGGCGGCTGTCGAGCGTCTGCAGCGAAGCGTAAAGATCGTTGAGCGAGTAAGTCTCCCAAAATTCGAGGTTGGCAGAACCCTGAAGGAGTTTACGCACACGCTCGGGCTCCTTGATACCGGGCATTTCGACCATGATTTGGCCAATCTGACCCTTTCCACGCAAAATCTGGATGTTAGGCTGTGCCACACCGAAGCGGTCGATACGCGAACGCACCACCTTGTTAGAGTTTTCGACGGCTGCGGCAACCTCTTCGTTGAGTACGCGCTTCACATCGTCGTCGGTCGATTTATAGGTGATATTCTTTTCGTTCAACTTTGAGGCGAATACGCCACCAAGTTGGTCTTTACCATTCTGCTCCTGATATACAGAGATAAAGGCATCGACAAAATCGAGCTGATCTTTCTTTGCACGTGCTTGAGCATCGGCACAAGCCTTTTTGAACTTGGGGTCGTTGGCTTTTTCGCCGGCAAGGTTTTTAACGACATCGGGAACGCTCACCTCAAGTACTACATTCATACCGCCCTTCAGGTCAAGACCCAGGCCGATTTGCAATTCCTCACACTCCTTGAGCGTTTTCCAGTTTAAGTAAACCTTCTCGTTGCGCATGGAGTCAAGGTAAGCAGCACCATCTTTTCCCTGCGCCGTCAACTGCTCGGCCTTCTTTTCGTACTTGTTCGTAACGAACGAGAAGGAAAGGTAGAAGAGGCAAATCAAAGTCAGCAGCACTGCAATTACTTTAACAAATCCTTTGTTTTGCATTGTGTGATTGTGTGATTATTGTTGTTTATTTATATTGTTTTTCCGTTCTGACAAGGCTACCCTACGCTTTATAATAAGTAGGGGGTACGCCATTGAACGTGCAAATATACTTGAAAAATTTGATTTTCACCTTGTTTGCCCCATTTTTGTGCTTTACTCTAAGCAATACAGCCACTTTGATACAACCTTATAGGTCTGCAACAGCTTTAACACCAAGTTTGGCAACCGACCCGTCTGCAGTGATGTTCTACAGCTAGTACAAACAACCGGGTTTGCCCTGCCTGCACCTTACAGGCAATGTCTTTTACCGAAAGGCCGGCCACGCTTGACTCCCCTCTGACAGCAAAGCAGCAAAACGAAAGGCTGCCAAAGCAGGCTGATAAACTAAATTTAATACTAAGCATGGGCTTTAAATCGCGAAGTTTCGTAAATTTGCGGGCGTAACCAGCGAACTATTTTTTTCTTATATACTTTTTATTATGGCTTTTTTGACTAACGAAAAACTCGTGATTGTTGGTGCAGCCGGTATGATTGGCTCCAACATGGTTCAGACCGCCCTCATGATGGGTCTTACAAACAATATCTGTCTTTACGACGTATTCTCTGCCGAAGGTGTTGCTGAGGAAATGCGCCAGAGCGGCTTTGGCGATGTTAACATCGTAGCTACTACCGACGTAGCCGAGGCTTTCAAGGATGCCAAGTACATCATCTCTTCGGGTGGTGCTCCTCGTAAGGAAGGCATGACTCGCGAAGACCTTTTAAAGGGCAACTGCGAAATTGCCGAGCAACTCGGTAAGGACATCAAGACCTACTGCCCCGACGTTAAGCACGTAGTTATCATCTTCAACCCCGCTGACCTCACCGGTCTCGTAACCTTGCTTTACAGCGGTCTGAAACCCGAGCAGGTAACGACCCTTGCTGCACTCGACTCTACCCGTCTGCAAAGCGCACTCGCCAAGAAGTTCGGCGTTATGCAGAGCGAAGTTAAGGGTTGCGCCACTTATGGTGGTCACGGCGAGCAGATGGCAGTTTTCGGCAGCAAAGTTACTATCGACGGCCGTAAGCTCAGCGACCTTATCGGTACTCCCGAATTCACCGACGAGGAATGGGCACAGATGCGCAAGGACGTTATTCAGGGTGGTGCCAAGATTATCGAACTCCGCCGCCGCTCTTCGTTCCAGAGCCCCGCATATCTCTCTGTTGAGATGATTCGTTCAGTGATGGGTGGCGAAGCTTTCCGTTTCCCCGCAGGTACCTTCGTAAACAACGAAAAGTACAACCACATCATGATGGCTATGAACACGACGCTCGACACCACGGGTTGCCACTACACAATGCCCGAGGGTACTCCCGAGGAGCTCGCAAGCCTCGATGCATCATACGCTCACCTTTGCAAGATGCGCGATGAACTCGTAACGCTCAACATCGTTCCCGCCATCGAGAAGTGGGGCGAGATCAACCCCAACCTGAAGTAATTTAACTGCTTCGCACTGAAATAAACTTTGAACAAGAGCGCCTGAAAGCAATGAAGCTTTCAGGCGCTCTTTTATATAACCTAGCATTCCTCAATACACTTAAAAAATTGGGCTACAGGCCATAGGCTGTCTACTATTGAAGGCTGCCTATATCCTTTTTGCGGATTTAAGAATCGAGTAAAGCATGCAAAACAAAATACCCCCCCTGTAAAAAAAATTACACACGGAATACGTTGCCCCCTTCCGGAACAACCCAAATTGAAAAACCAATAAAATCAAAGAATTCCGGCCTGCTTCATAAAATAGACCCCGAATACTTTATTCCAAACGTAAGGGCATAAAAAAAGGGATACCACTGTATCCCAACCTTGTTAACCTTAAATCTAATACTATGAAAAACACGATGCAAAGATACGCACTTTTATCGAACTTGCAAGCATTTGGGCGTTTTATTTTTGCGAAATAATGATTTTTCAGCCTCAAAGCACTTTTTTTTACTATAAATGACAAAATAAGCGAACGCTTTGACACTTCCACTTACAACTATCAACAGAGTTACACTGCAGGGCTTGTTAGTACACAAACAGTTTGCAGCGATGTAAAGAGAAGTAAAAAGTGCACTTTTACTTCGTTCTTTGCCCGCCATCGCGTAACTTTGCAACTGATTATGAAGCATCTATATATTGAAACATACGGCTGCCAAATGAATGTGGCCGACAGCGAGGTCGTTGCCTCGGTAATGAAGATGGCCGGCTATGAGCCCTGCGAGAGTTTGGACGAGGCCGATGCCGTCTTTCTGAACACTTGCTCCGTACGCGACAATGCGGAACAAAAAATTATTCATCGCCTCGAAGCGCTTACCGCCATGCGCCGTAAGGGCCGTAAACTGATTATCGGTGTGCTGGGATGCATGGCCGAACGCGTCAAGGAGGGCCTGCTCAATGAGCATGGCGCCGATCTTGTTGCCGGCCCCGATGCCTACCTCTCGCTGCCTGACCTTATTGCACAGGCCGAAACCGGACACAAAGCTATCGATACGGAACTCAGCACCACCGAAACCTATCGCGACATCGTGCCCGAACGTTACTGCGGCAGTCGCATTTCGGGCTTTGTAAGCATCATGCGCGGCTGCAACAACTTCTGCCACTACTGCATCGTGCCCTACACCCGCGGACGCGAACGCTCCAGAGACATCGAAAGTATCCTGCGCGAAGTACACGACCTTGAACAACGTGGCTATAAGGAGGTAACACTGCTCGGACAGAATGTAAACTCATACAATTGGACACCCGAGGCCTCTGAAGGTACTACACAAACAACCATCAACTTCTCGCAACTGCTGCGTACCGTAGCACGTGCCGTACCTGGCATGCGTATACGTTTCTCAACCTCACACCCCAAAGACATGAGCGACGAAACGCTGCACGTTATTGCCGAAGAGCCCAACGTTTGCCGCCACATCCATCTACCTGTACAGAGTGGTTCAAACCGCATCCTTAAACTGATGAACCGCAAGTATACCCGCGAGTGGTATCTTGACCGAGTTGCTGCCATTCGTCGCATTATACCCGACTGCGGACTATCGACAGATATTTTTGCAGGCTACTGTTCAGAAACCGAAGAAGACCACCAACTCTCGCTCTCACTCATGCGCGAATGCGCATACGACTCGGCATTCATGTTTAAATACAGCGAACGCCCGGGAACCTATGCATCGAAACATCTGCCCGATGATATAAGCGAGGATACCAAGATTCGAAGACTCGAAGAACTTATTGCTCTGCAAAACGAACTCAGCGCCGAGAGCAACAACAACTGCATCGGACGCGAATATGAGGTGCTAACCGAAGGTTTTAGCAAACGTTCGCGCGAACAACTCTTTGGACGCACCGAGCAGAACAAGGTAGTCGTATTTGACCGTGGTAATCACCGGCCGGGCGAATACGTCAAGGTACGCATTACCGAGGCCTCAAGCGCCACTCTCAAAGGCGAAGAAATTGAATCATAGCATATCCAAAAGCCAAGCCCGCTGGCTGCATCACGTACAGCCCGGATAACAACCGACTCTTATAGGTGTTGAAGACTATAAATCAGCAACCTGACATTCCGTAAACAAACAAAGCGCTCCTCAAAACCATTACAGATTTTGAGGAGCGCTTTTGAATACCTTGCAAACGCCCTATAACAGGTTGGCCACACTCCCGACATTAAGCAGAGTACTTGCAACGAGAGCACACGGCCCACACCCGCGTTCGGCGTTGAACTTATTATTTGGTTGCAGCAGATTTTACAGCATTTGCAGCTTGCTTTACTTTCAGAACCTCTACCTTAAAAATCAACGTAGAGTTAGCAGGAATTTGCTGATTTCCGCGTTCGCCATAAGCCAAATCCGAGGGGATGTAAAGATTCCATACCGAACCTTCGGGCATCATGGTCAATGCTTCGCGCCAACCCTTGATTACTTGATCAGGACGGAAGTTGGCCGGTTTGTTACGCTTGTACGAAGAGTCGAACACCGTGCCATCAATGAGTTTACCCTCGTAATGCACTTCAACCTCGGTAGAATCGGCAGCAACAGGTCCGTTTCCAGCCTTTACTACACTGTACTGCAGTCCGCTGGGCATAGTCTTGACTCCCGACACCTTTTTATTGTTGGCCAACCACTGGGTGTTATTAATCTTATAGAGTTCCTTCTGGTAATTCAACTGCTGCTCAACCACCTTCATGGCACTATCAACCGAAACAGTTGTGGGCTGTCCCAACACTACTTGCGCAAGTGCCTGCTGGAAAGTAGGCACATCAATATATGTAGAGTCGCTTTTGCCACAAGCCTGCTGGTTGAACATCGGCATATTGCGTTTGTTAATCTCAGCAATCTGCAAACCTGCAGCATAAGCCTTCTTCATTTTACGCTCCTCGTCGCTCACATTGGCATTCAGAGCTTCAATAGCATACTTTACATAAGCTGAATCAACACCCATCTGGCGTATAAGGTATTGCTTAAGGCTTTCACCTTGTGCCACACCGAGTGCGTAGCTAAATGTCTTGCCTTCAACGGGCTTTACTGAGGGCTTGGTCTGCACAAGCGTAGTCTTAGCCTTCTTCGACTGCTTTTTCTTCTTTTTCTGAGCACTTGCCGGAGCACAGCAGGCTACGGCGAGAGCCATCATAAGGATTGATTTGAATTGCATAGTGCTATCTGTTTGCTTATAACAAGCCGCACGCTTGTGGAGTCGTGCGGCTTGAATAGTTTACATAAGAATAAAAAGATGCTTACTTAAGAATCTTGACAAGCGTAATCTTAAAGGTCAAGGCCGAATAGGGAGGTATAGGACCTGAGCCCTCCTTGCCATAAGCCATATCGTAGGGAATGTAAACTTCCCAGGTAGCTCCTACGGGCATCTTCGATACTGCAATCTGCCAGCCGGGAATCACATTCTTAAGACTAAGGTTTACAGAACCACTAGGCTGGGTGGCTGAAGTATCGAATACATCGCCGCTCACCAATTTACCCTCATACTGAATTTCGATGCTGTCGTTCAGCGTGCAGCGCTCCTCGCCTGCACCCTTGTTCAACTCTTTGTAAAGCACACCATTCTCCAGTTTCTTAACACCGGCCTCCTTGACTTTAGCAGCCATGAACTCTTCCGAAGCACGTTTCTGCTTGCTGAACATATAATCCATGATGCGCTTGTTAGCCTCAGCCTTGTCAATAAACTTACCATTTTCTTGAATAGCTGTCTGTCCCTTTACATAAGCCTTAAAGCCCGAAATAAAGTTCTTAATGCTTACTTTCTTGGTCGAATCGCCCTGGAATACTTGCTGTTCCAGCATAGGAATCTGCATCTTGAGTCGCATACCAGCTTGAAGTCCCAAGTTGTAGGCCAGCTTCTTCTTATCGTCGGCCGACACCATGCCTTCGATATATCCTTTGAGGAACTCGTCAACATAAGCCGAGTCGCTGCCTTGCATTGCAAGCATACTGGCCAACTCCTTCTCCTGCGGTGCCATTACCATACCCATTTCGTAGCTGAGGGTATCTACATCGGTTTTCAAACTGGCCTTAGGCGCATTTTGACTGCACGATGTAAAGAGAGCAGCTGCGGCAACCAATGCTGCCGTGAATATCTTTTTCATGTTTTGAGGTTGATGGTGAATTTTTTACTTGATAACTTCGATAAGTTCTACGTCGAACACGAGTGCAGCATAGGGAGGAATAGCCTGTCCGGCACCATTTTCGCCGTATGCCAAGTGGTAAGGAATAAAGAAGCGGTACTTTGCACCCTCCGACATGAGCTGCACACCTTCGGTCCAACCGGCAATTACACCATTGAGAGGGAATACTGCAGGTTCACCACGACGATATGACGAGTCGAACACGGTGCCGTTGGTAAGAGTTCCCTCATAGTGACACTTTACCTGGTCGGTAGCAAGGGGCTTTGCACCTGTACCTTCCTTCAATACGAGGTATTGCAAACCGCTGGGCAGCACTACAACGTCTTTCTTCGTGGCATTTTCGGCCAAGAACTGCTCGCCTTCCTCGCGAATGGCTTTTCCAACTTCCTCATGCTTTTTACGCATAAAAGCCGACACCAGTTTCTGGGCTTCTTCGTCGTCCATTTGAGCGGTCTGTCCGGAAACAATATCGTTGACTGCGTTTGCAAAATCTGTAACGTTCAAGTCGTTTACTCCCATGCCTTTCAGGTTATGGCCAATTACCATTCCGAGAGCGTAGCTGAGTTTTTCCATAAAGTAAGTGTATATTTTGTTAGTTTGGTTTGCTGTTATCGAGACGCAAAAGTACAATTATTTTTGATAGGGAGCACCTATTGGATGTTGTTTTTTCCTAACTTTGCGCTATATGTATTCTATCAGTCGTACAAATGAAGAAACTTGTTGTTCTAACCGGCGCAGGAATGAGCGCCGAGAGCGGAATCAGCACTTTCCGCGATGCCGGAGGGCTTTGGGAGCAGTATCCGGTTGAACAGGTGGCTACCCCCGAGGGCTGGCTGGCTAATCCTGATTTAGTAACCGACTTTTACAATGCCCGACGCAAGGAGTTGGCCAAGGTAAATCCCAACCTTGGACACTTGTTGCTGGCTGAAATGGAGCACGACTACGATGTGACCATCGTTACGCAGAATATTGACAATTTGCACGAGCGGGCCGGTTCTTCAAAGGTCATCCACCTGCACGGAGAGCTCATGAAGGTATGCTCGTCGGCAAACCCCAATGATTTGCGCTACTTGCAAACGCTCCAACCCGACCATTTGGAAATTGCTCATGGAACCAAGGCTGGCGATGGCTCACTGCTCCGCCCATGGATTGTGTGGTTTGGCGAAGCGGTTCCGAACCTGATGCCTGCGGCCGAAGTTACCCAAAAGGCCGATGCCTTTGTAATTATAGGCTCTTCGCTTAATGTATATCCGGCTGCGGGACTTGTTAACTATACCCACCCCGGCACACCTGTATTCGTGATTGATCCGAAAGAGGTGCACGTTCCTTCGGGCAGAAAAGTTGAAGTCATCAACGAGGTTGCGTCAAAAGGTGTTGAAACCCTGCGCCGAAAACTCAAGGAAGCTGGATTTTAGCCCTTTTACATACTACGCGCCAACCTTTCGGCCCTATGTCTTGCCCATTCTTAACAACTAGAAGGAGCTAAACCCTTTAATAAAGCCTGCTGATTCGCACTTTATCCGGCATACCAATACCAATCAAGGGGCTTTACCTGCAAATGTTTGTATTTGCAGGTAAAGCCCCTTGTTTGTTAATGGATATGCGCAGTAAATATTGCCAAGCCTGGTCGCTACTCAAGCGTAATGTTTTCAGCCTCTACCTTTTCGTGCATAAAGAGCATGGCGGTTTGTACAAATTTTTCGGTACTCTCGGTTGTCAAATAGCGGCATTGCCCCTTGCGGCTCAGGCAGTGCTCCATTTCAGGGTGACGCTGCAAATAGTTTTGGAGTGATGCAGCTACATATTCGCCTTGTGGAACAATGCGCACCCCCGAGGGCGTATACTTGAGTATCTTGTTCATGAGCAAGGGGTAGTGCGTACAACCCAAAATAAGGGTATCGATTTGAGGATCAATGCGTAAAATACCCTCAATGCGCTTTTGCACAAAATAGTCGGCTCCCGGAGAGTCGAATTCAAAATTCTCGACCAAGGGCACCCACATGGGGCAGGCCTGCCCCGTTACCTCGATGTCGGGCCACAGTTTGCGTATCTCGAGGGTGTACGAACCTGAATTGATGGTTCCGGCAGTAGCCAACACACCTACATGACGCGAATGGGTTATAGCGCCAATAGCTTCGACAGTTGGGCGTATCACACCCAATACACGGCGACTGGCGTCAATACGTGCCAAATCGTTTTGCTGAATCGTGCGCAGCGCCTTGGCCGAGGCTGTGTTACAGGCTAGGATAACCAGTCGGCAACCTTGAGCAAAAAGGGCCTCTACGGCCTGCAGCGTATAACGGTAAATAACCTCGAACGAGTGCGATCCGTAAGGGGCACGGGCGTTATCGCCCAGATAAAGATAGTCGTATTGGGGCAAGAACTGCCGCATCTGGCGCAGAATGGTCAGTCCGCCATAGCCTGAATCGAATACGCCAATGGGGCAAACGGACTTTTCTTGTTGGCTCATAATGTAATGCAAGGGCACACTGAAGCCCTTGACCGGGATAAAATATTACTGCCGGGGCAATCCGAGTTTGGCGGCTACATAGGCCGTTGCATTCTCGGCTACAGCAGGGTTTACAAAAGGATACGAACGCTTATCGGTATTGAGTACATACTCATAGCCTCGCTCCATACCGACACTCTGAATTGCAGCATCGAGCCTGCGGTATACAGGTTTAAGCATGTCGGCCTCGGCACACGTTAACAGCGAGTCGGCTTGATTGCGAAAGGCCAGACCTTTTTCCATAGCGTCCTGCAGGTCGCGCTGACGCTTGAGCAGTATATTCTGCGGAAAATCCTTCTGCCCTTGCAAAAACTCAGCAAACTGACGTTTAAAGCTACTTTCGTTATAGGCTGCTTCGGCCTCATACTGCTGACGGAGCTGCTGCATTTGCTGCTGTACCTGGGCATACTCGGGCATGGCGTGCAACAGTGAGTCGTAGCTCAGATAGCCAAAGCGGGCCTTGTCCTGTGCCGAGACTGACAGTACGCAACTTACCACAAACAAAAGGGTTAAGAGGGTTCGTTTCATAAACATGAAAAATTATAGGATATGGCTGCAACTGGTATCAGGAGGCATCAATAGCCATAACTTACCGAAGCAGCGCTGCCATCGGCTGTGTGATAATTGCAAAGCACTACATTGCCGCCCTTAAGACTGTATTCGAATTTGGTTTGATAGTTTTTCTCGCTGTTTTCGAACTCGTAACTGATGCTCTGCACCAAGTTCTCGGTCGAGATACCAAGCAAACCGGCATAATACAAATGTTCAAAACCTAAGCACCCCAGCTCGAGGGTTGCCGTTGAGGGGAGCAGCCCGTTGAAGTTAGGCCACGTGGAGGGAGTAAAGGTTAAGATAACGGGTTTCTTATCGGTCGAAATGTATACAATGCGCGAGAAGTTTCCGTTTTCATACTCTATGCTTGCCGAGGTGCGGTACTGCTGTGCCTGTCCAAAACTATCTTCAAACACTATCTTATTCCAGGCAATCAACCGTCCCTCTGGGTTATACACAAAGTTATATATGTTGCGGTTAACCGTCATACTTTGTATATAACCCTGAGCATTAAGCACTACATTGGTCTTTTCGTTATTCGAATTCTTGATGCGTACTCCATGCGCCTGATATGAAAGGGCACTGTTGTACTTATACGACTGGTCGATGGCGGGCGAAGGGTCGCGCACCACTCCTTGAGCCTTGGTCAGACGCTTTCCGGCATAAGTAAACTGCCAGTCGTAGCATGAGGGGACACTGCCCAAATGGGTTATGCTACGCACATTACTGCCTCCCCGTGCCGGAAGGGTTGGCAAAAAGGGCTCTTCGTCGTCGGAGCAGGAGGTGAATCCCCAACCGGCCACCAACAGCATGACACATGCCCATAAGGCATAAAACGGGACGAATTTTTGCATTTTAAACACCGAATTAAGTCTACTACTTACTATTTCGAAGCAAACTTACAGAAAAACAAGGAAACAAACGAATACTTTCAGAAAAAATACTGCTGCAGTTAAACTGCTATACAACTGCTGTATAAACTGCAAATGGAAACTTGCGGGTAACTACCGGGCCGCTGAGGTTACACGAACGACCTTCGCTAATAGCGTTGAAGACGTTTCCTTTTACAATGTATATTCAATGAGCCTCAACAACATCATACCGACAATCTGCAGGGCTGGTGTTGAATGTTTTACATTTGGTGTTGAAATATAAACACCCGCAATTAAAAATACAGTCGGTGCCATGAGCAGGCAAGATTGAGAAGATAATGCATAAAAGGAGAACAAGCTATGCAGCAGGCAGGTAATATACATAAAAAATCCCGCAACTTCGTTGGCTACAACGGGTTGCGGGATTTTAAATAAATATGAGGATTACAAACTAATACTTATGTCGAACGTTTTGAATTACTTTACAACCTTCTTGCCTCCTACGATGTATGTACCGGCGGGCAGACCCTGAAGCGAAGTGATAGCATCTACTTGCTTGCGCACCAGTTTGCCTTCGATGGTATATACATCGACTTTTGAACTGTCGGCTGTTACGTCGAAAATACCGGTGGTGCAACCATCGAATGCTACCTTGTAGAATTCGGCCTGATCCATATCGGTATTAACAATCAGGGCACGGAAGGGATGGAGCTGGGCATCATACTGTTTTTTGAAGCCTCCGTTCAAGTAGTCATAGCAAGCATGGCTGGGATCGGCTACGGCCGGCTGTACGGTATACGAACCTACGTGCTTGTAAAGGTCGTGTGTAACGGCCATCTCGGTGTCGGGGGTTACAGCAACAGCTGCATCTTCGACATTGGCCAGCGGATTGGCCTCGGGGGCTACGATAAGGTAGGGCACATTGGCCTCCAGTTTTCCATTAACGGTTTCGAAATTGAGTTCACCACGTAGCAAACCTGCAAACTTATACACCTTACCTGCAATTTGGGCAGCTTCGGCTGCGAAGGGCAGAATAACCGAAGCGGCAGCCTTTTCGCCGGTTTCAAACTGGCGGGTGGTGCTCACCTTCTTAGCTGTAAATGCCTTCGGAGCGTTAAACGTTGCATCGTCGGCCAGTACCAGTTTTTCGGCTGTATTGCCAACTACAACATTGTCGCCCTTAAGGGTGGCACCCTCAGCCACATAAACCAGCGTGTTGTTTACCTTAGGAGCACCGGCCATCACATCGCTCAGCGCTACATCGGCATCAATCTTTGCCTCAGTAAGGTCTACGTAGGTCATAGGCAGGTTGCGCTGCTCGCCATCGCTGTTTACATAGCAGTTATTTACCTGCAGGAACTTGGCTGTTTCCTTTGTTACACGGCCCTTAGCCTGCATGCAGGTGTAATAGGTACGTCCGCCAAAACCATCTTCCTCTACCTTCTGCTCACCGATGCTATAGGGAACAAAGTCTACGTGAATGCCCTTAAACATGGTGGCAAGCATGGGGTTGTCAGTGGTAATGATGTCGATCGAAGCGGCAGTTTCCTTATCGGATGCGCTGAGCAGACTGGCCGAAACCTTTACTGGGAGTGCGCCAAGCATGCTTCCGAATCCCTGAACGGGGTTTCCGTCGGCATCAAAGTCGGTCAGAATGATGGTGCGGGTGGCCTCAATCTTACCATCGGTAATGGGTACATTGGGCACAAAGATATCGCCTACGGGGATACCACCAAACGAGAAGTCGTTAAGGGCCAGGTTAACCGTATTATTGCTGTTCTTCGATAAAACGATGGTTGTGTTTGCCAATGGTGTCAGGGTCGATTCATCGCTGGCATTGGTGAGCGTTACCGAAAGGGCACCCTTGTAATCGCCACTCTCGGCCGAAGCGACGGCATCGGTAAAGGTAAACACGTAATTGGTTACCTGCTGTTCGGCATTGGCCACCCCAAAGGTGTAGGTCTTAGCTTTGTTATCGGCATCTACCTTGAGGGCACCGTTATCGCCAAGTACCAAGGTGCTACCGTCTGCTGCTGTGGCAGTAAACACATATCCGGGATTGTAAACGTAGGGCAGTTCGTACGTGGTTACTCCCGCTTGCAAGCCTTCGAACTTCTGGCCACAAATGGTTACCTCTGTAACCGAGGCGGGGGCAACGCTCTTTTTAAACTGGAACTTATATACTTGCTCGTGCTTGCTCTCGCTCCAGTCATCGGCCTTCACCGTTACAGTGAGCAGGGCAGTAGCTTCGTCGTAAGCCTGCTCGATTGTAGCACTATGGCCGTCTGACAGACAAGCTACCTGCGAAGCATCGTAGGTGTACTGGCTGCAATCGGCAGTGGCGCCGGGAGCGGGAATCTCTACGGGTGCACCATTGATGGTAAACGACTTGAGGTTGCTGTTGTATACATACTGCAGGTCGTCAATGAGCATGTAATCTTTACCCGTACCCTTACCGGGGGTCACATTGGTAGCAAACGATACGAGGGCGAAGGCCGGACGCATCTTTTCGCCAGTGTAGACAAAAGGAATGGACAGACGCTGCCACTCATTGCTTGAGGTAATCTCTGCATTTTCGGCCTTGGCAATAACCTTGGCTACGATAGAGTTCGCCTCAGGGTCTTGATAATAGCCCTGTGTATGGAGCACGGTGTTGGCCTTGGCTTTAAAATTCTTTGTACTTACGTACTTAACCCATACTACCATGGAGTCGGGGCAACCGGTAAAGGGCTGGTTAAAATCGGGGTTACTTGCGTCGGTATAGTTATAGTTTCCACTGGCATCAGCTGCCGATGCACTTCCCATGTTAATGCAACCGGTAGTCAGGTTTCCCTGTGCAATGATTCCAAACATCACACTGCGGTCGAATATCTTGACGCTAGATTTTCCGGTAGAGCCGGGGCGTACCTCGGTCGACTTATCCAATTGGTTGCGACCGGCCATTGATTTAAGTTTACCCGTTCCAGTCAGGAAGGAATTCCAGTGTGCGGGTTCTACACCCTTATAGCTGCTGTAAGCTACCTCGTCCCAGTTGCCTTCGAAGTCGGCATTCTGAACTTGGTAAACTGACTGAGCTTGCGCTGCAGTACCTGCAAAGGCAAGCACTGCACCTACTAAAAATTTCTTAGTCATTTGTTGTATGTAAGTTCCCCTTTTAAGGGAGCCATTAGAGAGTATTTTATTTAATAATTTTCTTTCCGCCAACAATGTAAATACCCTTAGGGAGTGCATTGTTCATCTTATCGGCTACACGTACACCATTCAAGTTGTACACACCGGTTTGCTTGTTCTGAACAGCTACAACCTCACCAATACCAGTCTGTTCGTCACCAATCTTTACGATAATCTTCATGTTCAATATCGCAAAGTCGATGTTGATGGTTGCGGCCAGATGCTCGTCGGTGAGCTTACCATTAAGCACAATGGGAACTTCGCCAAGCATGGGGCCCATCCAATCGCTTGCACCCAAATTGGGATCGTTGCCGGGCTGGATGGTAATGTTCTGATCGGCTGCAAGCGCTACATAGCCGTCCTTTTGCTCCATCTTAACACCTGCAAGGTGAATGGTGCCTACGGGAACCTCAGAGGTAGCGTCGGCCATAATGAAATTGGGGAGCGTAAAGTCGCAAGTTCCGTCGCCGTTGCGTTTTACCTCAATAGTCTTTTTGCCTTGATCGGCTACGTTGTCGTTTACGTCTACCGTGATGTTTTCCTCGTAGGTCTGAGCTTCGCCACTTTGGCTATCTTCGTTACCAATCTTTACGATAATCTTCATGTTCAATATCGCAAAGTCGATGTTGATGGTTGCGGCCAGATGCTCGTCGGTGAGCTTACCATTAAGCACAATGGGAACTTCGCCAAGCATGGGGCCCATCCAATCGCTTGCACCCAAATTGGGATCGTTGCCGGGCTGGATGGTAATGTTCTGATCGGCTGCAAGCGCTACATAGCCGTCCTTTTGCTCCATCTTAACACCTGCAAGGTGAATGGTGCCTACGGGAACCTCAGAGGTAGCGTCGGCCATAATGAAATTGGGGAGCGTAAAGTCGCAAGTTCCGTCGCCATTGCGTTTTACCTCAATGGTCTTTTTGCCTTGATTGGCTACGTTGTCGTTTACGTCTACCGTGATGTTTTCGGTGTAAGACTGTGCATAAGCTGCTACAGCCATCAAACAGCAGCAAATAGAAAGTAGAATTTTCTTCATAAATGTGTATTAAGTAATAATATGTTTCGTGTATGTGTTTTAAGCGGGGCTTTCCGACCCGTTGAGTTTAGAACAGATAGTTAAAACCCAGAGTTGCATAAACGGGGAAGAGGTCGAAGGTCACGCTTCGAAAGTCTGAAGGAAAGATACCGTTGAGTCCCCATTGTACATTGGCCGTTACGCTTAAATGTTTGTAGGCTTTAAACTCTCCGCCCACTTGTACGCCCCATTGAAAGCGACGCAAGTCCTTCGAAAAGTCGTAAGTGGCTCGCGTCACTTCGGCTTTTTCGCCAGTAGGGTTTTGGTCGCGAATGTAGCCGTCGTAAGCTTCGCCGGTAAAATCGCCCTGCATCATCCAAGCCAGGTAGGGTCCGGCCATAATCTGCCAACGGTCGTTGAAGGAGTAAGTAGCCAATATGGGGAAGGAGAGGTAATTTAAGTCGACCTGCGTCTTGACATGGCCAGTCCAAGCTCCAATAACCGTGCCTGAACCATCGACATTAACGGCCTCCATGTGGTAATTCTTAACCGTTGCATCGGTTTCCATTCCTTTATTTTCGAAGCGCACGCCCAGGAGCAGCCCCCAATGGTTGCCGAACTTTTTGTGCGCGGCCCCCTCGAGTTGGATGCAGAGCGTAGGTTTATAAGCATCGATGGCACGAATTTCGGCCGGAATAGGGAAAGGGGCAGTACCGCCTAAACTTACGCCGGCCCCCACACGTACGTGCCAGCCTTTAAGTGCGGCCTTAATAAGGTTCAAGTCGGTTTCTTTGGCTTGTTTAGGGTCTGCCTTCTGCGCTACGGCCAGCAATGCTGCGCAAAAAAGGCATATACTGATAAGGATACGTTTCACGTCGTTAAAAGTATTTAGGTTACGGATGTTGTGCAAGAAGGCTCAAAAAAATAAGTTGTCGGTGGCGTACGTTTGTTACTGCCCGTCGGTATTGCCCTCCCAAATCACTCTGAGTTCGTCAACATAGAGCACGGAGCCAACTGCGCCTTCAAAATAAGCTCCCTGGCGGCTCGAGGTGCAGACTACGGCTATTGCATATCCGTCGCGGCTGAGTTGATCTTCGCTAAACTGCTTGCCAGGGCGCAACTTAAAGGGTTCTTTAAAATAGGTCCATTCGGCAGGTTCGCCGGGGTTTTCAATGCGTGCCATCATCACGATGCGATCCGACGTAAGCACATTATCGCCATCGAGAGCCTTGAAGTTATTGGGATCTACCTCAAAGACTACAGCGTAAATATCGGCTGTATCGGCACGTTCGGGAATAACGTTATTTTTTCCGTCGGTAAATACTTTACCGGCAGTATACTTATAATAGCCTTCGAGGAAGAGTGGTTTTCCGCCCACAAGCTGGAATCCAAACTCAGTAGCTTCGCGCGGTTTTTTTACAGCTATATCCGAGTTGAAGTTACCTATAAACAAGTTGCCAGCAGCAATAGGCATGTTTGCATACTTTCCAAACGAACCGGTAGAGCGTGTTTCGAGTTTTACGGCGTTACCTTTCACACCCAGCGGCTCGGTATAAGTCGGGAAAAGCTCTGGCTTTTTGCCCATACCAGTAATGGCATATCCGCCATTACCCGATGCCCAATAGCTACGGCGCGGGTTTTGCGTGTCGGAAGGGTCTACTTCGTACCACACCTGGTAACGTCCGGTAGGATCGAGTTCATAGTGTTCAAAACTGAGCAATTCGATGGGTGTAGGATAGTTAAACGAAACGATATAGGTTTTACTCCAGGCACCGTCCTGCGAGTGCACAGTATATTCTTGGGGCGAAGAAAAATCGCGGGACACTCCGTTGGCATCGACATCCTGTCCGTCAACTTTCATCGTGATACGCGCCCCTTCGGTAATATTAAAACGCGGTGCAAGTTGCGTTCGGTCTGTGCCTTTTTGTATGTTAAACGATACGTGCGTGTTTGTTATAATCGGATTACCTACGAGTATGTCTTTATGAGTTTCTACCCATGTTGCGTCAATTCCAGTTATGTCGCACTCGGCATTGAGTGGTTCGTCTTTGATACACGAGTTGAAGCACGCAAGCAGCACGAGTGTATGCAATAGCAATAAGATTCTTTTCATTGATTACAGCTGTTGAATTTTTAAATCGACTCAAACTTCTTAACAGAAGCGCAGCAAAGGTACGAAAAATATTGCTCGTCATACAGTTTTATGCTCTTCGGCAGTTATTTTGTACCGTAAAATCGGTAATATACCGAGTTTAACCGCTTGAAATAGAGCAAAAAAGCCCTTTTTACAGCATTCCGGCATCTTTAAAAGTCAAAAGAGATAATCGCCGAACTATAAGCCAAATTGTATAAAAACAGACAACACTCCTGCCTTGTACATGCTGCACAGGGCATCGCACTTCCTGGTTTTTAATACCATCCTACAACTTTTGTCAGCTACGTTTACCTGACACCGCAAGCTGTGTATAAACTTTTACCCCCGGTGTAAAAAAATCCACACCGGAGGTACTATCATTTACACAAGCAAGCAAACCATCTACACACGATACAACCATACCCAAGCATGGCTTCTACCATTTTATGCCGGATTTAAGGCACTTTTCAAATTCATAATCCTTAATAAATTCGTTACGTTTTCTTCGCTTAAATAATTATTCGTACTTTTGCTTCGCCAAGTTATGTACCTGGCCCTAATCCTTACTCTCAAAATCTGTAAAGCAAGCAACGCATGAAAGAGTTTCTCCGCGTAATGCGGCAGTACGTGAAACCCTACAAGGCCTACCTTTTAGGTTCGTTGGTCTTTAACCTGCTCTCGGCCGTACTCAACGTTTTTTCGTTTATCTCCATCATACCTATGCTCCAACTCCTTTTCGGCATAGACCAAAACCGCTACGAGTATATTCCGTGGTCGGCTGTTGGCATGAGCATGAAGGATATTACAGTGAACAATATGTATTGGTACACTACAGAGTTAATGGACGACTACGGGGCAGCTACAGCCCTGATGCTCATCGGCCTTTTTTTAGTTACGATGACGTTTCTAAAAACAGGTTGCTACTTTGCCTCAGTAGGTATCATGGTACCGCTACGCACCGGTATTGTACGCGACATACGTATGCGCGTATATCATAAAATCGTATCGCTTCCGCTCTCATTTTTCTCGGACGAACGCAAAGGCGACATTATAGCCCGCATGAGCGGCGACGTGAACGAAATTGAAACCTCGATTACGGGTTCGCTCGAAATGCTCATCAAAAACCCCATTCTGCTCACCTGCTACTTTGGTGTGCTCATTTATGTATCGTGGCAACTGACTGTGTTTACCATCATTGTACTCCCGCTCATGGGGTGGCTGATGGGACGTATTGGCCGTAAACTAAAGCACCAAAGCCTTGACGCACAAAATAAATGGAGCGACACAATGGCGCAGCTCGAAGAAACACTCGGAGGTATGCGTATTATCAAAGCATTTACGGCCGAACACAAAATGACCTCCCGCTTTGACCGCTGCACCAACGAGTTTCGCGACGCTGCCAGCAAGGTTGCCATCCGCCAGGCCTCGGCACACCCCGTCAGCGAGTTCCTTGGCACAATCCTGATTGTTCTCGTGCTATGGTACGGCGGTACGCTCATCTTTTCGAACCACTCGCCCATTGATGCCCCGACCTTTATCTTCTACATGGTCATACTCTACAGCATCATACAGCCGCTCAAGGACTTTTCGAAAGCCTCGTACAACATTCCAAAAGGTATGGCCTCGGTACAACGAGTAAACAAAATACTCAATGCACCGAACCCCATTACAGAACCCGACGAGCCCAAACATATCAGCGGCTTACAGCACGAAATAGCTTTCCGTAACGTCAGTTTTGCATACAGCGGAAACACCCAAGTGCTCAAAGGCGTTAATCTGACGGTAAAACGCGGACAAACCATCGCCCTGGTGGGGCAAAGCGGCTCAGGAAAGTCTACACTGGTTGACCTTTTGCCCCGCTATCACGACGTGAGCGATGGCGAAATTCTGATTGACGGAGTCAATGTCAAGACGCTGGCCATCTCCGAACTGCGCAGCCTCATCGGCAATGTGAATCAAGAAGCCATACTCTTTAACGACTCATTCTACAATAATATAACCTTTGGCGTAGAACAAGCCACCATGGAACAGGTTGTCGAGGCAGCCAAAATTGCCAATGCACACGACTTTATCATGGAAAGCGAACATGGTTACGACACCAAGGTGGGTGATCGCGGCTGCAGACTATCGGGCGGACAACGTCAACGCATATCCATTGCGCGAGCTATACTTAAAAATCCGGCCATTCTCATTCTGGATGAAGCCACATCAGCTCTCGACACCGAAAGCGAGCGACTGGTGCAAGAAGCTCTCGAACGCCTCATGAAAACGCGTACTACCATAGCCATTGCTCACCGGCTCTCGACTATTAAAAATGCTGACGAAATTTGCGTACTCTACGAAGGACATATCGTTGAGCGCGGCACTCACGAAGAACTGCTGGCCAAAGGTGGCTACTACAAACGTCTGAACGACATGCAGCAGCTCTAAAACCTACGCCACACGGCGCTGCACATATAAAATGAAACATTTTAAAACTCTCCTGCTTTTCTACCTCAGCCTTGTGGCCCTCTTCATGCTGGCCAAGCCCTGCTTTATGTGGGCACAGACTACCGACGTACGAGGCACCCTGACACTGGCCGACATGGCAGCCGTCATAATGCATGGCTACACGCTCGACTTAGCAACTGCCGGCTACCTCACAGCTCCCTTATGGCTATTGCTGGGCGTAGGACTATGGTTCAAAATTCCACACCTGCGCACCATCGGCCGCAGCTATATAGCAATCATTGCAATATTGCTTGCCATTATCTATGTATCGGACACCTGCCTTTACGGATTTTGGGGCATCAAACTCGATGGTACCGTATGGAATTATCTCGATTCACCCTCGGGCATCATGGCAAGCATCTCAGTGAGCTATGCCATAGGGGTAGCAACAGCCATACTACTTATAACAGGTTTTGTCTACATCATCCTTTCGCGCCCATTACCGGCCAAACTCCAGCCTTGTACACATCCTGCACGCTGGACAGCCTTGTGGGTTGTGAGTGGCGGCCTGCTCTTTCTCGGTATACGCGGAGGAATAGGCAAAAGCACGGCCAACGTAGGTATGGTGTATTTTTCGGAACGCCAATTCCTGAATCATGCAGCCGTTAACCCGGCCTTCAGCATCATGGCTTCACTGCAAAAAGAACGAAACTTTGCCAACGAATACAACTTCTTTGACGAAACTACGCGGAACCACCTTTTTACCGAATTAGGCTATAACACCCGAAGCGAACAGCCCGACAGTTTGCTCAACTGCAAACGCCCCAACGTGCTGCTAATCCTTATGGAAGGATGTGGAGGCACCTTTGTCAATGCTGTCGACTCGCTAAGCAACCCCCATATTACCCCCAACTTAAACCGCTTGGCACGCGAAGGAGTTGTTTTTACCCAATGCTATGCAAATTCATTCCGTACTGACCGGGGCACCGTATGCACCCTAAGTGGTTATCCGTCGTTTCCTGATGTGAGCGTTATGAAGTTGCCCTCCAAATGTGCCCAACTCCCCTCCATAGCCCGCACACTGCGTCGTGCAGGCTATACAACCGAATTTTTGTATGGCGGTGACATCAATTTTACCAATACCAACGGCTATCTTCTGGCTACGGGCTACGAACGTACCTTTGGCGATACTTCGTTTCCGGCAGCAGTGCGTCGCACGCACGATTGGGGCGTAACAGACCAAATCACCTTCGACAGCCTTTACCACCGTATTCTACGCTATCCTACAAGCCGTCCCTGGCATTTAGGGTTCCTTACGCTGGCCAGCCACGAACCTTGGGAAGTGCCTTACAATCGCCTTCCAAACGACAAAATAGCCAATTCCATGGCCTATCTTGACCATTGCATTGGTACCTTTATCGACCGATTCAAGCAAACACCGCAATGGAACAACACGCTTATCGTGTTGTTACCCGACCATGGTATTGCCTACCCTGCAGGAATCAGCGACACAAACGAGCGTAAGTCGCATATTCCACTCATATGGACGGGGGGCGCCGTTAAAAAGCCTTGCTGCATTGACCGCATCTGCAACCAAAGCGACTTGGCTGCCACCCTACTCGGGCAATTAGGCTTACCGCATAACGACTTTACCTTTAGCCGCGATGTGATGAGCCGCTCGTACACCAGGCCCTCGGCCGTACACACCTGGAGCGAAGGTATTTATTACTTAGACTCTACAGGGATTTCGGTAATCAACGTATTATCAAAACCAGCAAGTATATTCCGCGAATCGCCCAACCCCTCGCAGCACCGCGTAAATGCCGCCAAAGCTTTTCTGCAAACGTGCTACGACCATCTGTAAGCATATTATGGCCCACAAAATACTCATTACGGGAGCCTCAGGCTTCATCGGAAGTTTCATGACAGAGCATGCGCTCGCCAAGAATTGGGATGTTTGGGCTGCAATACGCCCAACCAGTAGCCGCGAGTACTTGAACGATGAGCGTATACACTTTATTGAACTGAATTTAGGCAGCGACAGCGAACTTAAAACGCAGTTGCTTGAACACGTGGCTACGTATGGACATTTTGACTACGTAATTCACGCTGCCGGAGCCACCAAATGCCGCTGCAATGACGATTTTTTTGCTATCAATACCGAAGGTACCACGCGCCTGGCGCTGACGCTGATGGAAACCGGAGCTCTTACACCGCAAGGACGCCTGGTGTTTATAAGCACACTAAGCGTGTATGGCCCCATACACGAGATTGACCGCCGCCCTATCCGCGAAGGCGACCCCCTTATGCCGAATACAGCCTACGGACAATCCAAACTTCAAGCCGAAAAACGGCTGGCTGAAATTCCGGGCTTGAACTATATCATTTTACGCCCCACCGGCGTTTACGGCCCGCGCGAACGCGACTATCTGATGATGGCTCAGAGCATCAGCCGGCACGTTGATTTTGCCGTAGGCTTCAAGCCACAGGTTCTGACCTTTGTTTACGTAGCCGACTTGGTAGATGCTGCATTTTTAGCACTCGAACACGGACAAAGCGGCCGTGCCTATGCCATTACCGACGGCCGAAGCTACACGAGCCGGGCTTTTAGCAACCTGCTGCAACTCGAGTTAGGAGTGAAGCATGTATGCCACATTACAGCTCCGCTATGGTTCCTAAAGGGTGTATGCTGGACAGCCGAACATATAGCCCGCCTTACAGGAAAAGTACCTACCCTCAACTCCGACAAATACCGCATTATGAGCCAACGCAACTGGGAATGCGACATCCGTCCTGCCCGCCAAGAACTGGGCTACGCTCCCCAATGGCCTTTGACCCGTGGTGTCAGAACTGCCGTAAGCTGGTATCGGCAAGCGGGCTGGCTTTAACTTCAAAATCACCTATATAAACCTATTCATGAATCCGAGACTCCGAAAACCGCTACCGATTGAACTCGTTACGCTGGTTTACACCCTTTTTACCTCTTTACTCATAGCCATTCTTTGGTCGCGTATGGTCGACCCCGTACGCTTGCTTGAGGGCCGCGCATTTGTAATTGTCGGTATGGCTCTTATATTTCTGATATATCGGGCACGCCCCAACCAGTATGCACTTTTTCTACGCTACATTTTCCCGCTCTCGCTCTTGGGATACTGGTATCCCGACACCTACGAATTTTGTCGGCTGTTCCCCAATATGGACCATATTTTTGCCAAAGCCGACCTCTATCTCTTTGGCTGTCAGCCCTCGGTTGAATTTGCCCAATGGCTACCACAAAAGCTATGGAGCGAACTTTTCAATATGGGCTACTTTGCCTATTATCCGCTCATAGCCCTTACTATTTTGGCTCCGATATTTACCGACCGCAATCTGTTTGAACGCACTGCCTTCATTGTGCTTACTTGCTTCTTTATCTATTATGCCATCTACCTGTTCCTGCCCGTAGCAGGCCCACAGTACTACTTTCACGCCGTAGGCCAGGACTTGATACTCGATGGTCACTTTCCCGAGATTGGCGACTACTTTCGCTATCACTCAGAACTGGCCCCCTCGCCTGGCCCCGATGGCTTTTTCCGTGAATTGGTCGAGTCGACACAAGCCACCGGTGAGCGCCCTACAGCAGCCTTCCCCTCATCGCACGTAGGCATGAGTACGGTGCTCATGATACTACTCTACAACAACCGTCGCTACCTGTTTTGGGGTGCCATGCCCTTTTACTTTTTCTTGTGCTGTGCTACGGTCTATATCCAGGCGCACTACTTGATTGATGTATTGGGCGGCCTTGTTACGGCTATTGTATTTTACCAGTTTGGCAGTTGGGCCTGGGAGCGTTTTGCACGAAAAAAGCGCGCATAATCCTTAACCTCTGCAACCGAAAGCGACCACCACTTTAGCTCATGGCCTATTCGGTCCTTCCTAATGCTTACTAACCCTTTTCAAATTCTATTTATACTACCTATGACAAAGAAACTCTTACTCTCCCTGCTGCTTGCAGCTCCGGCTACACTGCTGAATGCACAAACCACAGGCAAGGGCGGCATTTCGAAAGAGATGCTTCAGGAAATCAAACAAGCCTATCCAACCTCGGCATCGACAAAAGCCCTGCGTAATGCACTGGCCGGCACCCCCATTAACCAATTGGCCACTGTAGCCAATAACCCTGATGCTACCAACACTCACTTTTCACACAGAGTACCCTCAAAGGGTATTACCGACCAAAAGAGTTCGGGAAGATGCTGGCTGTTTACAGGTATGAACGTGATGCGCTCTAAGATGATCAGGGACTACAACATGGGCGAGTTCCAGTTTTCGCAGAGCTATTCCTTCTTCTACGACCAATTAGAGAAGTCGAACCTTTTCCTACAGGCTGTTATTGACAACGCTAACAAGCCGATGGACGATAAACTTGTAGAATGGCTCTTCAAGAATCCACTCTCAGATGGTGGTACCTTCTGCGGTGTTATCGATGTTATCAGCAAATATGGCCTTGTGCCCGCCGAAGTTATGCCCGAAAGCTTTAATGCCAACAACACCTCGCGCATGGCTTCAATCCTTACCCTCAAGTTGCGCGAATACGGCCTGACCTTACGCAAAGCTGTGGCCAAAGGCGAAAAACCGGCTGCTATCGAAAAACGTAAGACCGAAATGCTCGGCACCATTTACCACATCCTGTCGGTATGTTTGGGCGAACCCGTACAAGAGTTTACCTGGACACGCAAGGATGCCAGCGGAAAGCCGGTTGAAACCAAAAAGTATACTCCCCAGTCGTTCTATAAAGAATACGTAGGCACTGACCTTAAGAACACCTACGTGATGCTGATGAACGATCCTTCTCGCCCGTACCACAAAACGTACACCATCGACATGGACCGCCACTCTTACGATGGTGCTCAATGGACTTATCTGAACTTGCCCATGGAGGAGATTAAGCAGATGGCCATTGCCTCTATTAAAGACTCAACCATGATGTACTACTCATGCGATGTGGGCAAATACCTCAACAATCAAACGGGCGTACTCTCGCTCAACAACTTCGACTACGAGTCGCTCTTCAACACGAAGTTCCCTATGAACAAAGCAGAACGCATCAGCACTTATGCCTCGGCATCAAGCCATGCTATGACACTTGTGGCTGTCGATCTGGATGCTAATGGCAAACCTACAAAGTGGATGGTTGAAAATTCATGGGGACCAACTGCCGGTTATCAAGGACATTTAATTATGACCGATGAGTGGTTTGACGAATACTCCTTCCGCTTGGTTGTCGACAAAAAATATGTTCCGGCTGCCACCCTCGAACTATTCAAGCAGAAGCCCACACTCCTGCCAGCCTGGGACCCTCTCTTCGCCGGCGAAGAATAAACTTACTATCAGGGCCTAAGCTCCTTTAAGAACTTAAATTCCCGCATATCCAACTAACACATGCCCTATTTGCTCACAAGGTAAACGGCTTGTTGGTTGATATGCGGGAACTTATGTTTCTATTAACTTAAATGTAGTACACCTGCCGTAAATATAAAAATTGCTATGCAACAAGGTAGCCCCAACTGCTTAACTCCCTATTTTTAAGAGGTATTAAGCAGATGCCCGTTTTACAACAATTTAAAAATTTGATACTTACCAGAACCAACGATACTGCCTGTATAAAATTAAACACTCCCTTTTAGTTTTTTGAAAACGTATGTTTAATTTTATACACCCCTTGCATAAAGCCTCTAGAGGCTTTGTACATAGGCTAAAACTAGCTGGCAATCATGCTGCACATGGCAAAACTTTAAGGTCAATGCCACTATTTCTGGGCTTTACTCATCCTGCGAATTGGCACCCCAACAGGCTTATCAACCAAACTTGTATAAAAAGCGCCGTATTGTATTCATCCCATCTACCCCATATTCCTAGATATAAAAAAGGCTTTAGTTGATCA
>Freddie_p2__coassemble_1299_pt1 | contig 62022 bp, 53 predicted proteins | sample Freddie_p2__metabat2_high_PE_021 | metagenome-assembled genome bin Freddie_p2 | reverse complement strand
TGGGAAGCGTGGAACTACATCGTTTTTGTCGTTCTGCTCCTAAGAAAATGTTAAGAATTTATTAGTTTAGATGACTTCATATATAAAAAACTCTCTATGTCCCAGACGTAAGCCAAGGTCATAGAGAGTGAAAAATCATGTTTAGAGTAGGAAAGAGGAATGTAGGAGCATCCTACTTTCTAAAGGATGTGGATTAAACCAAGCCTTGAGCCATCATAGCATGGGCAACCTTCATGAAGCCAGCTACGTTAGCACCCTTTACAAAGTTGATGGTACCATCAGCCTCACGTCCGTAGCGAACGCACTGATCATGAACAGCAGACATGATGTGATGCAGGCGCTCGTCAACTTCTTGAGCCGTCCATGAGATGTGCATTGCATTCTGAGTCATTTCAAGACCAGAAGTAGCTACGCCACCAGAGTTAACGGCTTTACCGGGAGCAAAGGGCATCTTGTGCTCAAGGAAGAAGTCAACAGCTTCGGCTGTGCAACCCATGTTGCTAACTTCAGCAACCAACTTAACACCATTCGCGTGGAGCATTTTGGCATCTTCAAGATTAAGTTCGTTCTGAGTAGCACAAGGCAGTGCAATATCAACAGCCTGCTCCCAAGGTTTCTTCTTAGCAAAGAAAGTAGCTTCGGGATATTTCTCTGCATAAGGAGCTACGATATCGTTACCAGATAGGCGGAGTTCAAGCATATAGTCAATCTTTTCGCCAGACACGCCTTCGGGATCGTAAATGTAGCCGTCAGGTCCACTGAGAGTAACTACTTTAGCACCCATTTCAGTTGCTTTTTTAACGGCACCCCAAGCAACATTACCAAAACCAGAAACAGCAACAGTTTTGCCAGCAATGTCCATATCGTAGTCAGCAAGCATTTGCTTTACGAAATAAAGTGCACCAAAGCCAGTAGCTTCAGGACGGAGAATAGAACCACCAAACTCCATGCCCTTACCGGTCATAGTACCAGTGTGCTCACGTCTGAGTTTCTTGTACATACCGAACATATAGCCTACTTCGCGGCCACCAACGCCGATATCACCAGCGGGAACATCCTGATCGGGGCCGAGGTTACGCCAAAGTTCAGTCATGAAGGCCTGGCAGAAACGCATAATTTCATTATCACTACGTCCACGGGGAGAGAAGTCAGAACCACCCTTACCACCGCCCATAGGCAATGTTGTGAGTGCATTCTTAAAAATCTGCTCAAATCCGAGGAACTTGAGAATGCTGAGGTTTACAGAGGGATGGAAACGGATACCGCCTTTGTACGGGCCTATGGCATTGTTAAATTGTACGCGGTAACCGATGTTTACATGAATTTCGCCCTGATCGTCCATCCAAGGTACACGGAAAGTGATGATGCGGTCGGGTTCTACAAGGCGTTCGATGATGCGTGCACGCTCAAATTCGGGGTGCTGGTTGTATACATCTTCGATAGAAAGAAGCACTTCGCGGACAGCCTGCAAGTATTCGGCTTCGCCGGGATGCTTAGCCTCAAGGCCTTGCATGATAAGGTCGGTTTTCATGATATCAATAGTTGTTAGGTTGATAATTGAGTTGTTTGCCATACCTTTGTTTCGTATGACCGACACAAAAGTAGAGGCTTTCCAAATGATAAGGCAAGAAAAAGTATAAATAAATCATAAATTATGCTCAATAGCATATATTTAGGGCAAAATCAGCTGAGTGAATGCCTATTTAGGCTTGCAAAAAAGAGATTTATCTTTATTGTATGGCCAGTGTTTGTTGTTGGAGATGCTTTTTTATAGGCTATTGCATTCATATTTAGCATGTCATAAGCATGAAGGTGTAGAACTGATAGATGCAAGAATACTTCTTAAATAGTTCGGATATACTTAAAATGTTGTGTATACCTATCGGTGTCCTATCAAATGTGCTTAGTTGTTGTCACTAAGTGGGTATTTATATAGTTACACTAATAATGCAGCAATGATGCTTTAGCGAATTCGCCAAATGTCTCCAATACGTACAAGGGGAAACAAAATTTCTTCTCGGGAACTATCGTTATAGGTTACTTCTAAAAATACGTTGGCCATACGTAGGCTGTCATAGAGTTCTTTTCGAGCTACTCGTACGGATGAAATTCCTTTTTTATCCTTTAATATTGTATGGTGATGATGACGGAGTAAAGTTTCCATTTGCTGTTTATATGCGGGGGGAGTTCCATCGCACGACTGCATAGCTTTGATGTAATCTTTGTACTGTCCGTTTATACGGAGCATATAGTAGTTTATGGCAATGCTATCATTGAGTATTTCGTTTTCGGGTACTTCAGATGAGTTGCCACAGGATGTCGTGAGTATAGTGCAAAGTGTAAAAAGTGAAACTTTGTAGAGAATCTTAAGCATAGTTAGTGGTAGATAGAATATAAATTAAAAAAGACTGCAAAGCAAGTTGGAAAAGGTATGAAAGTTTCCAACAAAAATTGCTTTGCAGTCTTGGTCCTGCTTTGAAAGAGGATCAGAATTTTAGCATCTAATTTATCGGATAAATTCGATGCTATTTTTGTCTGATAAATATGTTTATAGGTGTACCAGTATAGTTCCAGCGCTCACGAATCTTGTTCTCCAGAAAGCGGCGGTACGGCTCTTTAACATACTGCGGAAGATTGGCGTAAAATACAAATGATGGAATTTGTGTATTAGGTAACTGCGCACAATATTTGATTTTAATATACTTGCCTTTGATTGAGGGAGGGGGATAAGCTTCAATCAGCGGAAGCATCTCTTCATTGAGTTTTGAAGTAGGTATTCTGCGTTTACGCGATAAGTAAACTTCCTTTGCAGTTTCAAGAACTTTGAATATGCGTTGTTTAGTGAGTGCGGAAGCAAAAATGATAGGAAAATCTACAAAGGGTGCCATGCGGTTTCGAATGGTATCTTCGAAGTGCTGGATAGCCTCGTTTGTTTTATTTTCAACCAAGTCCCACTTGTTAACAACAACAACAATACTTTTAAAGTTCTTCTGAATGATTTGTACAATATTAAGGTCTTGGCTCTCTATACCGCGTGTTGCATCAATCATTAGAATGCATACATCAGAATTCTCAATAGATCTGATGGCACGCATCACTGAGTAGAACTCCAAATCTTCAGTTACTTTGTTCTTGCGGCGAATACCGGCAGTATCTACAAGATAGAAATCGAATCCAAATTTAGTGTATCGTGTAAGGATGCTGTCGCGGGTTGTACCAGCAATGTCAGTTACAATATTGCGGTCTTCGCCAAGAAATGCATTGATAATGCTGCTTTTTCCGGCGTTAGGACGTCCGACAACACTAAAGCGAGGAATATTTTCTTCTTCATTGTTATTGTTATCGTCTTTGCCAAGTTTCTCAATAATGAGATCCAGCAGGTCGCCGGTTCCGCTTCCGGTAATAGCCGAAATACAAAATGGATCTCCCAATCCAAGTTTGTAGAATTCCGGTGCTGTATAGCGATCCTCGTTATTATCGGTTTTATTAGCGCATAAGATAACGGGGAGTTTGGTTCTGCGTAGGATGCCTGCTACTTCGGCATCAAGGTCTGTAATGCCGTTCTTGATGTCTACTAAAAACAAAATGAGATCAGCTTCTTCGGTTGCAAGCGCTACTTGTTTGCGAATTTCGCCTTCAAATATATCGTCAGAGTTTACTACCCATCCTCCGGTATCTACGATAGAGAATTCTTTGTTTCCCCATTCGCATTTACCGTATTGGCGGTCGCGTGTGGTGCCGGCCTCGTCGCTGACAATGGCCTGGCGTGTTCCTGTTAGGCGGTTGAAGAGCGTGGATTTGCCGACATTAGGTCGGCCAACTATGGCTACTAATTTGGACACTTGTCTGATGTATTAGGGTGTAAATGAAATATGCGGCCTAGGTAAAGAAGCCCGCTTTATATCGGTGGTATTGCCGGTAGTTCCCCTCTGGTAAGTGGGGGTACGCTGTTTTAGTCGAGTTTGTATCCGTAGGCTTCGAGTCGCTTGGTGTTGCTACGCCAGTCTTTGTCTACCTTAACAAAAACTTCAAGGAAAATGGTTTTACCAAAGAACTTTTCGAGTGTTTTGCGTGCTTCGCTCGACACTTTTTTGAGAGCTATCCCTTTGTGACCTATTATGATGCCTTTTTGGCTGTCGCGTTCAACGTAGATGACTGCGTTTATATGAATTTTTTTATCGCTTTCTTTGAATTGCTCCACTGCAACTTCTACAGCATAAGGTATTTCTTTGTCGTAGTAGAGAAGAATCTTTTCGCGGATAATTTCAGTGACAAAAAATCGTGAGGGTTTATCGGTCCATTGATCTTTGTCAAAATAAGGGGGCGATTCAGGCAAAAGTTCTTTGATTCGCGTTAATACATTGTCAACGTTAAACTTTGCCTTAGCTGAGATTGGAAATATTTCGGCTTTGGGCAGACACTCCTTCCAAAGTGTGACGAGTGTTTCGAGTTCCTTTTGGTTCGATACGTCTATTTTGTTGATAAGCAGGAGTACTGGTACATTCATTTTCTTAACCTTTTCCAGAAAGTCGTTGTTTTTGTCGGGTTTTTCAACGACATCGGTAACATATAGCAGTACATCGGCATCTTGAAGTGCTGATACTGAAAATGCCAGCATTTCTTCCTGAAGTTTATAGTTAGGCTTGAGCACGCCAGGGGTATCTGAAAATACTATTTGAGCATCGTCAGAATTTATAATACCCATAATACGATGGCGGGTGGTCTGTGCTTTGAATGTGGCAATGGAGATGCGTTCGCCCATGAGTAAATTCATGAGCGTAGACTTTCCGACATTAGGATTGCCTACGATGTTGACAAATCCAGCTTTATGCACTTGAGTCATTTTAGGAGAATTGGCGAAAGGTATTGGTCAGAGAACGATATACACCCCGACACTGTAATTTTTAGAACTGTATAAGGGTTGATACAGCTTTAAAGGATCTATTATTGCAGTGCCGGGGCTGTATAAGTGTGGCGGGTAGATTACTTGGCAGTATAGCCCCATTTTAGATAGGCTGCACCCCATGTAAATCCAGCTCCAAAGGCTGTAAGAATCAAGTTGTCGCCTTTTTTCAGTTGACGTTCATAATCCCAAAGGGCAAGAGGGAGTGTTCCGGCCGAGGTGTTACCATAACGCTGTATATTCATCATCACCTTGTCCATATTTACTTCAAGGCGGTGAGCAACAGCCTCAATGATGCGTACATTGGCCTGATGAGGAACGATGTAGGCAATATTATCCTTGCTAAGACCATTTCGTTCAGCAATGGTTGCACAAGCATCGCTCATATTAGTAACAGCAAATTTAAATACGGTACGACCTTCCTGATGCAGGTAGTGCATGCGGTGGTCGATAGTAAAATAAGAAGGGCTGCAAACTGAACCGCCAGCTTTCATACAAAGGAAAGGAAGGCCTTTACCATCTGTACGCAAGTAGCTGTCTTGCCAGCCTAATCCTTCATCGTCAATAGATGGTTCAACCAATACGGCTGCCGCGCCATCACCAAAGATGGGGCATGTTGCACGATCGGTATAATCAACGATTGAAGACATTTTGTCGGCACCGCACACTACGATTTTTTTGTAGCGTCCGCTCTGAATCATGCCGGCGGCAGCATCCATGGCAAAGAGGAAACCGCAGCATGCGGCTTGCATATCAATGGCAAAAGCATTTTTCATACCCAAACGTCCTACCACGATGCTTGCTGTTGATGGAAAGTGATAGTCGGGTGTAGTCGTGGCAACAATAACGCATTCTACCTCCTGAGGATCGGTGCCTGTTTTCTCGAGCAGTTGCTTAACAGCCTTGCGGGCCATGTAGCTTGTACCCAATCCTTCTTCATTCAGGATGCGGCGTTCCTTGATGCCAATTCGCGACATAATCCACTCATCGTTAGTGTCGACCATGCGCGACAGTTCATCATTATTAAGTACGTATTCGGGCAGATAACCTCCTACACCAGTAATGACTGCATTGATTTTTTCCATGGGGAATAGTTTGTTTGTAGCGGAGTTTGAGGATTCGTTCCGCCATATCGTATGCGATTTCTATAAAAAAGAATAGTTTAAGAGTTAGCTATCTTATGGCGTTCATCTTTTGTCTGGATGAGACGCAGACAGTATAGGGGAACGTCAAAGAGCTATTTAACTCTTAAACTATATACTTAAGTTCGGACTTAATTTAGCCGAAGATTATTCAGCGACAGTCTTCTCGATAGCGAGTTTACCACGATAGTAGCCGCAAGTGGGGCATACTGTGTGGTAAATGTGCCATGCACCGCAGTTAGGGCAAATAGCTAACGTAGGAGCAACAGCCTTATCGTGGGTTCTACGCTTAAGAGTTCTCGTCTTGGATTGTCTTCTTTTAGGATGTGCCATTTTATTTAATCGTTATTTATTAATTAATGTTTGAGATGCAGGGATTATTTGAACTTCCTGTTGGAGATGAGCGGTTTAATCCGCATCTTGTTCATTCTCTGTTTCGTCAACTGTTCCGATGATGTATCCTATCATATCCTGATTGCATTCGCCCTCAGGGTGCATACGTTGCATAGGAAGTGCCGTGACGATAATTTCGTATAGCTGCCAAGAAAGGTCTATGGTAGGTAATCCGGCATTAAGATAAAGGATTTCGGCATCATCGCATTCTTCGGGGTTTGCGTCTTTAACCTTGATGGTTTCTGTGGCATTGACCGAAAGCGCCAGAGGGTCCAGACAGCGGTCACAGGGTACGGTAACTTCGCCTTCCAGTTCAATTTCTACTTTGTAGATGTTTCCTGCTGATGCGCGAACAGTGATGTGAGTGTGAACATCTCCACCGCTTATTTCTTCCTGCTCCAGGTCGGCAAAGAAGCGATCAGTCAGATCAATGTCAAGGCCTTTAGCTGCTTCGGCAGCTTGAGGCAAATTGATTATTAGGAGGTTTTCACTTTGCATAGCGGCTGCAAAGGTATGATTTTATCCCGAAATTCAAGCATTAAAGTCTCTTTTTTTTGCTTCATTCTATAAAAACTCCCTTTACAATCGTCTGTTTGATGCTTCTATTTGATAAATTACTCTTTAATCATCCTGTTGTTTTTCTAACTTTCTCAGTCATCTTATTCGCTACGTGTTGGTTGTGTAATTTAGTTTAGGTTGCTCATTTGGCTATGATTTTAGGTAATAATGGTTTGAGGTGGATTTTTCTTTAAGCAGACGGACAATCAAGAATTTTAGCAATATTGCATAAAAAAACGTGGACAATGCAATCTGTTTGAATATTTAGTTTTTCCTTTGCAAGATATTAAGAAAGCCAAGCTCATGAAACTTATTGCAAATAATCAAGTAGAGCGAATTGTCGAAATAGCTGTTCATGTTCTTACATGGGGCTATGTTTTTCTATCGCCTATACTTTTTCGCCGTACAAATGATGGTGTAGATTGGAATCATTATTTTAAGTTCGGTTTTTTGCCGTTGTCTATTTGTATTAGCTTTTACATCAATTATTTTATACTGATACCTCGTTACTTGCTGCAGCAGGGCAGGGCCAAATGGTTCTTTGTCATTAATGCGTTGATTATTGTATTAGTGCAGTTTTTCTTTGAGTTTGTTATCTTGCCTAATTGGGATTTACCGGCAAAAATGCCAATGCATAGCAGTATTAAATCAACTGCTTTGCAAACACCTTATATTGTACACAAAAGTCTTTATGTGTTTCGTGGTTTTTTGATTTTTGCCTTTGCAATAGGTATATCGGTAGCACTTAGGCTTAGTTTGCAATGGCGTAAGAGTGAGCGTGCCAGGGCCGAAGCTGAAGCAAAGCGTATGGAGGCGGAATTGAAAAATTTGAAGAACCAGATAAACCCCCATTTTCTACTTAATACGCTCAATAATATTTATGCGCTCACGGCTTTTGATCAAGAAAAGGCGCAGCAAGCCATCTTGCAACTTAGTCAAATGCTTAGATATATGCTTTACGAAAACCAGACAGCACGGGTGAGTTTGAGTAAGGAAGTGGCTTTTCTTGAGTCGTACATAGCATTGATGAAGTTACGCATCGATCAAAACGTTGACGTACAGATACGCATAGATATACCCCAAAATGAAGACGTGCCCGTGGCTCCGCTGATTTTTATTTCATTGGTTGAAAATGCCTTTAAGCATGGTATTAGTTCTACAGGTCATAGCTATATACATATATCACTTAAGGCTACGGCACATCAACTTGTTTTTATCTGTGAAAACAGTAACTTTCCGAAGTCAAAGTCGAATGACAAGGCTCCCGAGGGTATAGGACTTAGTCAAGTTAGGCAACTGCTCGATATATCATATCCTGGCCGTTATACCTGGCATGCGGGTTCGGTAGCTGACGGAAGGTCTTATGTTTCGCAAATATCTATTACAGACTAAGAGTTTTTGGGGAGTTGCTTACAAAGCAAAGAGTAATGGAATAATAAGGATTATCTTTGGCTATGAACGGCTGTTTTGATACTTTTGTTAAGGCATCTCATTAGCCTGGCGCTTTTGTGGTAGTACTTTGCATTCCTTGGATTGGATAGTTTCTAGCCTGAAATACTTGTTGCAGAAGTTTGAAAAGAGATAAATTCATGGGCATGCTAGAAGGTGTAGCAGCCCTCCGTATATTTGCAATTGTTTACAGAAATGTGTATAACCAGCTTTTTACCTATAATAAAAAAATGATTGACTATGAAGTGTGCTATTGTTGATGATGAGCCCCTTGCGCTCAGTTTAATGGAGAGCTATGTACAGAAGACTCCCATGCTTCTGTTATGTGGTAAATACTCGAGTGCGGTGCAAGCTATTAGCGGATTACGCGAAGAGCCAGTCGACCTTTTGTTTTTGGATATACAGATGCCCGAGCTTACGGGGCTCGATTTGTCGCGCTTGATAGATACAACCTATACGCGTATTGTTTTTACTACAGCTTTTAGTCAATATGCTATCGATGGTTATAAGGTCAATGCGTTAGATTATCTGTTAAAACCAATTAGTTATTCTGATTTTATAGGAGCCGTTAACAGGGCGCAGCAATGGTTTGAATTATTAAATAGAAGACATTCTGAAACAGGTGTTGCAGAACGAGAAACCCTTGCTGATGAGGCTGGTAACGGACATTATATGTATGTAAAGAGTGACTATAAGATTCTTCGCATAGACTTTGACGATATTCAGTATGTTGAAGGGTTGAAAGATTATGTAAAGTTCTATTTGTCATCATCGCCTCGACCAGTTATTAGTTTAACTTCAATGCGTGCTATTGAGGGGGTATTGCCAGCTAGTGCTTTCATGCGGGTTCACCGTTCGTATATTGTTAATATGAATCAGGTAGCTGTGTTTGAACGTGGACAAATTGTTTTTGGCGATAAGTATGTGCCTGTATCCGACAGTTATCGGGCAGCCGTGCAGGAGTATATCAATGCACATTTACTTCAAGGCCGTAATCAAAATTAAACTATAGGGCCCTTTTAGCAGCGCGGGTTTAAAGTCTGTAAAGTCTCCTTATTTGAGTTTATAGAAGCAGGTGTTGTGATTTTTACATCCCGTGTAGCAATTTAATCATGCCAATTAAGATTTATCCCCCTTTCCGAACAAACTGAATTAAGTGGTTTGGAAAGGGGGATGGTTGTTTGCCAAATAAAAAACTCAATGCTTTTTTCGAAAAATCAAGCTGTCCATTTCAGAGCATAGAATAAGTTGCGAGCCGCTAAGTCTTTTAATTTCAAAGGTGGTAGCGTTTCCGCGAATGCCTACTTCAGTAAGCAGTTGGATGCTGGAATCTGTAAGCAAACTATCACGGTCACGATAGTGTACATAAGTCTCGGTAATATTCAGCCGGTTTCCTGAGTATGCGAATCGGCAGAAGGTATCGTTAGTCTTGCCATTATGGAGTTCTAAAGGCGTATTGATGCCAATGAGTTGCTGTGCTACATTCCAAAATGTGGGCGATTGCCGTTTGTCTGTATGCTTATGGTTATATTGCATGTCGCTGGGGCTGGTCTTGCTGTGTATTTCTTGCAAAATCCATTCACCGTCCAAATCTCCGTTTACGGGAGTTTTATCACAGGCTACCCATAGGGGTAGGGTAGCCAGTAGGTATAAAATGCGTTTCATATTGTGTTTGTAAGGCATAGTGCAGCAAGTGTGCATTTTAGTTGGTAAGTAATCCCGATTTAGTAATAGTCAGGCTAAATCCCAGGTTATCGCCCAAGAGGTCTCCTTTATCAAAGGCTACGGCTATACTAGCACCCCATCCCTTTGTATTGAGGCGTCCTATTTTTTCGGGGTTGAAGTGAGCTTCGGCCAGGAAACTGTTGGTTATCTGAGCCTCTGTTTGTGTACTGCCATAGTTTCCGATACTACGTTCGTGGGTATAGAGCAACCTGTAGCTAAGCTGTGGTAGTGGCTGTCCGCTTATGCCTAAATGGTGGGCTTTGAATCGGTTGGCAGTAAAGGTTAAATCGCCATTCTTATTATAGAGTGGCGAGATAAACAGCGGATTTCCCAATGCTTGTCCCCAATGTTGCCAGCCTGCATACAAATTGTGATTATAATAGTTGTCAACACCGCTTATCTGGTCGGGAATGGTTGGTGTATGGTCGTGGTAGAGCGGTCCGCTTTGATACGTGGTGTTTAGGTGTTCGTAAACCAATCCTGAAATAACAGGGTTTTGGGGAAATTGAATCTCCACACCATAAAGTCCGTCTTTCCAGCCGTATTCAAAGAACATTTGGGAATGGTCTTCAAAAAAATGGTCGTAGTATACGCTTGCCCGCCAGCCTTTTCCGGCATAGTTGAGTCTGAAAACCCAGCTACCCAAAGTATTGCCAGTAGCATTGGTATAGCCATTTCCGTCGGTTATGTCTCCTCCAATGCCAAAGGTTGCATCCATAAAGTCTTTAAAACCGTGCCCCATGTGTATCGGTTCTTGGCTGATACCGTTCCATGTTCGTGCATTATAGATGGTTCCGCCGAAGACGGTTGCCATTTCGAGTCCTCCTTCAAACGTTAGTGGAAATTTACTCTCGTTACCCAATCGCAAGTAGCCGGCTTTTGCATGATACAGGGCTTTGCGGGCATAATGTGCATCGGGGGCAGCGTAGTCGGCTTGGAACCTTCCGTCAGTGAGCATGCCATAGCCAATAAAGCCCTTGATGGCAGCCCAGTTCCCTTTACCTGTAATATTCCAGTATTCGGGTAGTGAAAGGCGGATTTGGGGAACCGGGCGTGCGTTGATGCCAAAAGTTTGACTACCACTGCTCAGTGCAGCATTTTTGAGTGCCATGGGTTCTTCTTTGGCTCCGATAGTCAAGCGTACCAGTTTATACTCAATGTCAGCATACAGTTGGTTTACAATGGCTGTACTGGTATAGTTGTAGGCTACGGCCATATCTATACCATAGCCAATGCGCCACTTGTATGTACTGTCGGATTGGGTGCTACGTGTAAGTCCTGCGCGTAGCAATCCGTTTTCGCCTGTTACTGACGAGAGTCCGTATCGGTTGGCTGTGAGCCATAAGGGGGTTGCCCCTTTACCGGCATTAACTTGTATCTGGCTTCGATATTCAAGTTGTTTAGCTGAACGGACCAATGCATTTTGAGCATAGAGTAGTCCGGGAAAACTCAGTCCAATCAGTGCCGGTGCAATTCGTAGGTGCAGTTTATGCTGGGTAGTTGAAAATAATGTCATAGCGTTTTAGTAGTCAACATGCAGACCAGTCGGTAGCAGTAAGTTTGTGGGAGATGTTGCTGCTGCCTGTTTTAAACAAGGCTGCAAGTTTATATAGGTTGCCGTTTGATTATTGTTGCTAATCAGTTAGGGCCTTGTTTACGACCTTCTTTTTTTAGGTCCCTTGGGAGTACTTGATTTGGATGCTGCGTAAGACGGATTGCGTTTAGACGGGGTTTGCGGATAAAGTCGTTTAATAAGGTCGGGGCGTCCAATCCGCTTCAACTCGCTTATAATACGGCTGCGTTCCTCGGGTTTGTACCAAAAAAAGAACATGCGTTGTTTCAGTTTGTCGGCGGGAGTGTGGGCAGAGAAAACCGGTTCAAGTGTGTATGGATGGTAGCCAGAGTACCAGGTATCGGTAGCCACAGTCATGGGGGTAGGTGTAAAGTCTTGCACCTGTTCAAGCTGAAAATCCAGTTCGCGTGTTTCGGCTGCCAGGCAGGCCATGTCTTCTTCTGTGCATCCCGGGTGCGAAGATATGAAGTAAGGAATAATCTGTTGGCGTAAACCAGCTTCGCGATTAATGCGATCGAATATACCTTTGAAAGTATGGAACAGACTGAACGAAGGTTTTCGCATGAGTTTCAACACCTTTTCGGATGTATGTTCTGGAGCAACTTTTAGTCTTCCCGATACGTGTTTGGTTATAAGTTCGCGAGTGTATTCGCGTGCTGCTTGTTGCAGTGCTTCGTCTTTATACGGATGTAGCAAAAGGTCGTAGCGTACTCCACTTCCTATAAAACTTTTTTTAATTCCGGGCAGAGCATCAACAGCACGGTAAATGTCGAGCAGAGGGCGATGATCGGCGTTTAGGTTTGGACATACAGCGGGATGAATGCATGATGGGCGTTTGCAACGTTCGCAAAGATTTTTGTCTTTACCTCCCATACGGTACATGTTGGCAGAGGGTCCTCCCAAGTCCGACAAGTAGCCCTTAAAATCAGGCATTTGTGTAATTTGCTTGACCTCGCGCAGAATGCTCTCCTTTGAGCGGCTCATGATAAATTTGCCCTGGTGGGCCGAGATGGTACAAAAGGCACAACCGCCAAAGCAACCTCGGTGCAGGTTGACCGAGAATTTAATCATCTCGTAGGCTGGTATGCGCTTATTTTTGTATTTGGGGTGAGGCAGTCGTGTATATGGGAAATCGAACGAACGGTCTATTTGTTCCGTTGTCATGGGAGGATAGGGTGGGTTAACTACGACATATTGTTCGCCCAGTGCCTGTATCAGGCGTTGTGGGCGCAATTTATTACTTTCCTCCTCAATGTGTTTGAAGTTCTCGGCAAAGTGTTGCCTATTTGACAGGCAGTCCTCGTGTCCATGCAGCACGATGTCGTCTTCGCCGATACCGCCTGGTATATTATCGGCTCGTTGTAGTGTAACTGTTTGTTTGATGGGGTAGGTGCGCATCAAGTCATTAAACTGGCGTGTAGTGCAGTACATTGTATCTTTGCCGTGCAACAGATGGTTTTCGATGGTACTACACAAATCAGTGAGTGGAAGTTCGCCCATGCCATAAACAATAAGGTCGGCTCCACTTTCAGCGAGTATGCAGGGACGCAGGCAGTTTTTCCAGTAGTCAAAGTGTGTAACTCTTCGCAGCGAGGCTTCAATGCCTCCCAGTACTACCGGAACATCAGGATAAAGTTTTTTGAGTATTTGTGTGTATACGATTGTGGGATATTCCGGGCGCATATCGTGTCGTCCGTCGGGACTATAGGCATCCTCGGAGCGAAGTCGACGGTTTGCGGTATACTTGTTGACCATTGAGTCCATACATCCTGGTGCAATGGCAAAGAAAAGCCTTGGTCGCCCCAGTTTTTTAAAATCTCTGAAGTCACCATGCCAGTCGGGTTGGGGAACAATACATACCCGGTAGCCGTTGGCTTCGAGTAAACGGCCTACGACCGCTGCTCCAAACGAGGGATGGTCAATATAGGCATCTCCTGAAAAAATAATGATATCTGCTGATTCCCAACCGCGTAGTTCCATTTCCTTGCGCGTGGTGGGTAGCCAGTCTGTTAGTTGCATGCTTTATTATTCTTGTTTCGGAAAAGGTTCACAAGGCCGGTTTTTGCTTACACCTATACTTTACGTATATAGGTATAGTTTTCCGGCAGTTTGGGACCGTGCTATTCGGCAGTTTCGGTTTCAGCGGTTTGAGTTTGCTCGTTTGTCCAGGTGTTATAGGTTTCGAGCAGGTTGCGTAGGCCATATGCCTTCATTTTGTCGTGGTAAATCACGTCAATGCACAAATCAAGCAAGTCTTTGGTATTTTCCGTGCTCGAAGCAATAAGAGCACGTATGTGCAGTTTTAGTTTGTCAAGTTCGTCCTCGGTTACATATCCCGACGAGCCAACCAGACGATGGAAGAGATTATATTTTTGAATAGTTTGCAGATTGTTCTCGGTGATTTCCATGTGGCGTGTACCACTTTCGTTTAACTGGATTGTATACATAAGGCAAAGGTATATGCTTGGTTAAAGGGTTACATGGTGAGTTTGGGGCTGAACCTTGGTGTCAAAGTAAGCTACGGGCTTGTTGTGAAGTTGCGATTTGGCTGCCATATATGCTTTTTCCCAATCTGTATTTAAACAGAAGGGAGTTATTTCTCCGCCGCTGGTAATAAACGACATGGTCATGCCTTCGTCCAAGTCTACAAAAAGCGGGTTCGATACAGAAGCATCCATAAACAGGAGGATTCGTTCTCTTCGTTTTTCTTCGTCCAGCTTCTTACTTTTGAGAATTTCGTCAAAGAAGAGTGCTATAAACTCCGAAAGGTAGAAAGCCTGCGTGTTGAGAAATTCAGCAGTAACGGTACCTTGTTGTTCAAATGCTTTTTGCTTCAAATAGATGAGTGCGGTGCGTTTAAACTGGGCTATTTGAGTTTGGGTGAAGCCGCTTGTAGGCGAGTTGACTATATTTGTAGCATTGTTCAGCACATAGTTGTACACATCTTGTGCCCGGGCATTGGCCATATCGGCCAGTAGCATGATGACAAAGGTGATAACGTACTTCATAGTGTAAATAATCTGAAAAGAGGCTTGTCGAGTCAGGTTGCCAAGTCCTGTTTATTTTTATTGTTGGGGAGTTTTGCGAATCGTGGCAGTCTGCCTGTTCGGATTGCTGATTCGGTTGGCATTTTGGCTGACGAAAGTGGCCCACGACTGCGTAGTCTTGGTCGAAGTTTTGGGTTTCCCACTTTGTAGGTAATGACAGTAAGCAACTCCTAAGGCATCGGTAGCATCAAGGTATGGAAGCATGTTTTCACGCGGAATGTGAAGCATGCGTTGCATCATGGCGGCTACCTGCTCTTTGCTGGCCTGCCCATTGCCGGTAATGGCCTGCTTGATTTGTAGAGGAGCATATTCAGTGATAGGGATATCTCGACAAATGGCAGCAGCTATTACTACGCCTTGTGCACGTCCCAATTTGAGCATACTTTGTACGTTTTTACCAAAGAAGGGGGCCTCAATGGCCAATTCATCAGGATGGAAGGCATCAATAATGCCTAATACCCGTTGGTAAATGCGACCCAATTTTAGATATACGTCAGTACACTTCCTTAAGTCTATAACTCCCATAGCCTCCATCGTAACCTTTCTGTTGCATTGTTTAATGATGCCATACCCTAACACGTTTGTGCCTGGGTCTATGCCAAGGATTATTTTTTCAGAGGTTGTCATACTGCAAATGTAGGCAATCGCACGCAAAATTCCGCATTTATTTCTGCAAAATTTTATTATTCGGATATTAACTTGTACATTTGCAGCGATACATAGGCGGCGATTTTGTCAAGAAAACGGCAGTATTACACTGCTAAAGAGGGGCTTGCTCCTGTAGTCTTACATCCTATATCAGGCTTTTGGCCATCCGCCTAGTCAAGTCATAAAACAGAATACGAATTAAAAGATATACTGCGATGAAACGTTTTCTTTCGCTGCTGACTGCAGTAATGCTGGGCGGCACGATGATGGCTCAGGCTGTAATCAAGTTCGATAAATCCAAACACGATTTCGGATCTTTCAGCCGGAATCAAATACAAGTTTACGAGTTTGAATTCACTAATACAGGCAATGAACCCTTGGTTATCCAGCAAGCTTTTGGCTCTTGTGGTTGCACCGTTCCTCAACCTCCTAAAGATCCCATAGCTCCCGGGCAAAAGGGCAAGATTAAGGTTTCGTATAACGGTAAGGGGCAGTATAAGGGTCCCTTCCGGAAATCGATTACCGTGCGCACGAATGCCTCGAATGCCATTTCGCGTATTTATATTACAGGTGTGCTGAACGATTAGTGCTAGTGTAGCCATCTTTGGGTGTTGCTTATCGGTATTATCTTTCTCAATGACCTATTCTTGCCTAGGCATATTTGTTTTTGAGGAGTAACCGTCTGCTTTTTTCTATTAGTTATCACGTCTATGAACAATAATTACCTAGTTATATTGGCCGGAGGAGCCGGCACTCGCTTTTGGCCTATCAGCAACGAAGCACTTCCCAAGCAGTTCCTCGACATTCTTGACTGCGGTCGTACGTTGATACAGCTTACGGCCGATCGCTTTAAAGGTATTGTCCCTGCTGAGAACATTTGGGTGGTTACTTCCGAAGCCTACGGCGATATAGCCAAAGAGCAATTACCCGAAATTCCAGCAGAAAATATTCTTTGCGAACCTTGCCGCCGCAATACTGCTCCTTGTATCTGCTATGTAAGTTGGAAAATCAAGAAACGGAATCCTAAGGCAAATGTAGTGGTCTCGCCGGCAGATCACATGGTACCCGATACCCGGGCTTTTCAAGAAGCTATTGTCGATGCTGTATCGTTCGCTTCCGAAACCGATTCTATTGTAACCTTGGGCTTGAAGCCCACGCGTCCCGAAACCGGTTATGGTTATATCAAGGCCGACTTAAGTTTTTCCTCCTCCCGAAAAAACAACATCTTCCGTGTTGATGAGTTTAAGGAAAAACCTACACTTGATGTGGCTCAAGAGTACGTCAAGCAGCCCAATTACCTTTGGAACTCAGGCATATTTGTGTGGAATGTCAGCACTGTTGTTAACGCCTTCCGTGTGTATCAGCCCGAGATATCTGAGATATTTGAAGAATTATTACCCGTTTACGATACGCCCCAAGAGAAAGAATGCATTAACGAGATGTTTCCTAAATGTCCTGACATCTCGGTCGATTATGCCATCATGGAGAAAGCTGAGGAAATCTTTGTCTACCCCGCAACCTTTCCCTGGAGCGATTTGGGAACATGGAACTCCTTGCGTGAGCAGCATGCTAAAGACCCTTACGGAAATGTTTCGATTGGCGAGAATATTCATCTTTTCGATACCTACAACAGCATAGTACATGCTTGTGGTAAGCAAAGGGTCGTGGTACAAGGGCTTGATGGCTATGTTGTAGCTGAGCATAATGGTCAGTTGCTTATATGTAAACTTTCAGAGGAGCAGCGCATCAAACTCTTCCACTAAATATGTCTTTTACGCAAATCATACTGGCTTGGTACGATGAGCATCGTCGTGACTTGCCATGGCGCAATGTCTCCGACCCCTATCGTATTTGGGTGTCGGAGATTATTTTGCAGCAAACAAGGGTTGAGCAGGGATATGCCTACTATCTGCGTTTTATCGAGGCTTTTCCAAGTGTTGAACAATTGGCCGAAGCCTCAGAAGATGAGGTTTTACGCCTTTGGCAGGGGCTGGGTTATTACAGCCGTGCGCGCAATCTGCATGCAGCTGCCCGTCAGATTGTTGAGGCCGGACAGTTTCCAACCGAATATGCCGGTGTACGTGCCCTCAAGGGGGTGGGCGATTATACAGCAGCAGCCATCTGCTCATTTGCTTACGGATTGCCTTGTGCAGTAGTTGATGGTAACGTCTATCGTGTGCTTAGTAGGTATTGGGGTATTGTCGAACCCATCGATACAACCTCTGGAAAAAAACAGTTTGCCGCTTTGGCTCAGCGCTTGCTTCCTGCAGTGCGCAGTGCCGACTACAATCAGGCTCTTATGGACTTTGGAGCTTTGCAGTGTGTGCCCCAATCGCCTTGTTGCGAGGATTGTCCATTGCAGGCAGGATGCGAGGCTTTTCGTTGCCAGATGGTTGGTGAACTTCCAGTTAAGGCGCACCGTACCAAGGTAATTCCCCGTTATTTTGTCTATGTCCGTGTATCTACCCCTGGCGGAGTGTGGCTCCGTCGTCGTAAGGGCGGTGATATTTGGCAAGGGCTTTACGAGTATCCATTGCTTGAGTTTGAGCATCGACCTTCCTTTGCCGAGATACTCGAACATCCTTTTATTAAACTAATTGGTACCCAAGGAACCTGGTCTTGTTTGGCCGAGGGGGTGAAGCATGTGTTGAGTCACCGTATTCTATGGACAGATGCCTATGAGCTAAAGTTTGATGTCCCAGTGTCAATACCAGATGACTATCAGCAGGTTCCCTTTGACCAACTCGACAATTATGCCCGTCCGCAGTTGCTCATGCGTTTTAATTGGAGCAAATTCTAACATTACTTATTATAAAAACTAACTACTTCCGAATATGGCCCGTAAAAAAAAGCCTCTCCCCTTACTTGAGAAAATTACCATAACCGATGTTGCTGCCGAAGGCAAAGCAATAGCTAAAGTTGACAATCTGGTAGTTTTTGTACCTTATGCCGTTCCCGGCGATGTGGTCGACCTTCAGGTTCGTCGTAAAAAGCATAGTTATGCCGAAGCTGAAGTAGTAAAGTTTCATCATTATTCCGAAAAGCGCAGCGAGCCTTTTTGCCCGCATTTTGGCGTGTGTGGCGGTTGCAAATGGCAGTGCCTTCCCTACGAGGAGCAGTTGTTTTACAAGCAGAAGCAGGTAGTCGATAACCTGACGCGTATAGGCAAGGTCGAACTTCCTGAAGTAATGCCCATTTTGGGCAGCAAGCACACTTCGTGCTACCGTAACAAACTGGAGTTTGGCTTTTCAAATAAAAAGTGGCTTACTCAAGAGGATATTGCCTCGGGCGTTAAGTTTGAGGTGATGGATGCTGTAGGTTTTCATATTCCAGGCGCATTCGATAAGATTCTTGACATCAATGTGTGCCACCTGATGGACGATATCAACAACCGTTTGCGCAATGGCATTCGCGAGTTTGCCATTGCTCAGGGCCTGTCGTTCTATGATTTGCGTGCCCAGCATGGTTTGCTTCGCAACATGATGATACGTACCTCGGCTACGGGCGAGATTATGCTGCTCATACAGTTCTGCATCCGTACTGACGAGGAGCAACAGCAGGCTGAGCAAGTGTTGGCTTATGTACATACCGCTTTCCCTGAGGTATCATCGCTCCTGTGGGTCAACAACCTCAAGTGTAACGACACTATCGGCGATCTCGATGTGCATACCTATAGCGGCACCGACTTTATTTACGAAACCATGGAGGGACTCCGCTTTAAGGTCGGCCCAAAGAGTTTTTATCAAACCAATACAGAGCAAGCCTATGAGTTGTACAAGGTAGCTCGCAACTTTGCCGGCCTTTCAGGCACAGAGTTGGTTTACGACCTTTATACCGGTACCGGAACCATAGCCAACTTTGTGGCACATCAAGCCCGTCAGGTCATAGGTATTGAATATGTGCCCGAAGCCATTGATGATGCCCGCGAAAATGCTCGTATCAATGGCCTTGACAACACGCTCTTCTATGCCGGTGATATGAAGGACATCCTTAACCGTGAGTTTATTGACCGTCATGGCCGTCCCGATGTTATTATTACCGACCCTCCCCGTGCCGGCATGCACACCGATGTGGTCGATACCATTTTGTTTGCTGCACCGCAACGCATTGTTTATGTAAGTTGCAACCCTGCAACTCAGGCCCGCGACCTCCAGTTGCTCGATGTCGCATACCGCGTAAAAGCCGTGCAACCGGTCGACATGTTCCCGCAAACCCACCACGTCGAAAACGTTGTTTTGCTTGAGCGTCGTTAACCGCCAACATGTTTCATCTTAGGTGCGCATGCTATGGTAACCACACACAAGTACAATCCAATACTCAAGTCGCGCCTCTTGGCACAGGTTCAGGCTGGAAGTGCCGAGGGGCTCGATGCATTGCTTCGTTCATTGTCGGTGGCCGAGTTCCGGACGGCTTGTTATCAACTAGCCGAAGACATACTGCCCGGTATCGAGTCGGAGCAATACTGGCACTTTTTTATGTATTTGGTTCCCCCGCGTTCCAAAGTTTACCTTGGGCTGTTTCTAAAGGCAGCAGTTAAACTTTACCGGGCTCAAAGTTTGCGGCTTGACGAAGGGGTTCTTGCGGAATTTGCATCGCAGGCAACTCCCATTGATGTGCGCAAAACGCTAGAGCGCCTGTTGCCCGAAGTTTCCGATCCGGTCGATATGCAGTTGCTGGTACGCGTGTTTTGTCAGAATCAACTTGAGCAGGCAGCCCCCCACTTGGTACGTGCAGGAACACCTACAGCCTACTATCAGTTGTTTTGTTTGCTTAAAACGGCTGAGTCCGACCGCCAGTTGCTTCACGCCTATGCCTCGCTGTTGTTACGCAAGGCCGATTCCCTCTCGTTCAATATGACCAGCATTATCCGTCAGTATTTCGACTTACAGGATATTCCCGGGCGTTTCTCGCTTCAACTTGAACCTTACGAATTGAGTCGGCTTGACCAGGGCGCCGAATATTTTTTTAAAATCCTACAGTCGTAACTGTAAGGCGGTAACTGCCGGACGCAAATGAAGTAGCCTTGCCGCCTTATGTGTAACGAAGCCTAACCCATTACTATCCTATGAAACGAATTGTTACTTACTTCTTATTGTGCAGTACGTTAGCCTTGCCGGCAAATGCACGTAAAAAAGCTGCCCCGACAGCCAAGCCGGCAGCTGAGGCTTTAGTCCGGAAAGGACTCTTTAGTGTAACAAAAAGCGGTGCCGATTGGTTTTTTAGTATTCCTGATTCCTTGATAGGGCGCGAAATGCTCGTCACCGTGCGTTATACGGCTACTCCGGCCGGTACCGGTAAGTATGGGGGTGAATTGGCTAATCAGCAAACCGTTTATTTTGAGAAAGCTCCTGATAACCGTTTGTTGCTGCGTTCAAGGCTATTGGTTAATGCTGCCGACTCGGTCGATGCTATTAACCGTGCCATTCTCATCAGTAATGAAGACCCTATTATAGCCTCGCTCAAAATTGAGAGCCATCAGCACAAATTATATAAAGTCAATGTTACGGCGCTCTTTAATGAGGATAATCCGGCCATCGGTGTCGACCCTCTCTACAAGCGTACCTTGGGCTTGCAGGCTTTGCTTCCAGGTAGTTCCTACATAGAGAGTATCAAGACATTTCCGCTTAACACAGAGGTGCGTACGGTTAAAACTTGGATGACTGCACAGCGTGGCAGTTATGCTGCTACTTATACAGGCAAGGTAACTTTAGGACTCAACGTATCTTTTTTGCTCTTGCCCGATGTGCCTATGCAGCGCCGCTTGTTCGACCCGCGCGTAGGTTATTTTACCGATAGCTTTGTCTATTTCTCCGATGCTCAGCAGCGTGTAGAGCCCAAACGCTTTATCACGCGCTGGCGCCTAGAACCTAAAGACAGTGCCGATGCCGAGAAAATGAAACGAGGCGAACTGGTTGAGCCTAAAAAGCCTATCGTTTATTATATAGACCCTGCCACACCCAAAAAGTGGCGCCCGTACCTCATACAAGGGGTGAACGACTGGCAGAAAGCTTTTGAAAAAGCTGGCTTCAAGCAGGCTATTATTGGTAAGGAATGGCCCGAAAACGATTCGACCATGTCGATGGAAGATGCCCGTTACTCTTGCATTCGTTACTTGGCATCGCCTTTGGAGAATGCCTATGGTCCGCAAGTGCACGATCCGCGTTCGGGCGAGATACTGGAGAGTCATATCTGTTGGTATCATAATGTAATGACACTGGTGCACGATTGGTATATGGTACAAGCCGGTACCATTGACGAGGCTGCACAGAAAATGAAGTTCGACGATGAACTCATGGGGCAGCTCATCCGTTTTGTATCTTCGCACGAGGTTGGACATACGCTCGGACTCCGTCATAATTTCGGTGCTTCGTCAACCGTTCCGGTTGACAGTTTGCGTTCCAAACATTTTGTCGAAACGTATGGTCATACCCCCAGTATTATGGACTATGCCCGATTCAATTATGTAGCACAGCCTGAAGACAGCATTTCGCGTGCTGGCATCTTTCCGCGAATCAACGACTACGATGAGTGGGCCATAGAGTGGGGGTATAAGCCTATGTGGAATGCGTACGATGATGTGAGCGATCATTGGGAACTCGAAAAACTGACAACCCAGCGTTTAGCCTCGAGTAGGCGCCTGTGGTTTGGCGATGGCGAAACAAACCGTACAAACGATGCCCGTTGCCAGACAGAGGACTTGGGCGATGATGCTGTAAAAGCCAGTGAATATGGTATTCTCAACCTGAAGCGTACATTGCGAGAACTACCCGAGTGGACCTATCAGAGCGGTGATATCTACGGCAGTAACCTCTTGTCTATGTACAATCAAGTGTCCGGACAGTTCTTGCGCTATTGCTTCCATGTGCTTGCCAATGTGGGGGGTGTGTACTATGATTACAAAACGGTTGATGAGGCTGGTTCTATATATACAGACGAACCTAAGCAAAAACAGTTAGATGCTTATAAATTCTTGGAACGCCATATTCTGAATGAGCCACAATGGTTGCGCAATCAAGCTTACATGAACCGCCTGTTGCCCGATGCTCAAGGAGCACTTTGCCGTGTGGGCGAGCGGGTGTTGGCCAACATGCTTTCAGCAAGGGTGCTTAATCGCTTGACTACTACTTATCCGGTAGAGGAGTATCTGCCGGCGCTGTTGCAAAATCTTTTTGCTGAGGCTAAGTCGGGAACCAAACCTTCGGTTTATCGTAGTGAGATGCAGCGCGTGGCTGTACAGTCGCTGATTGTTTACTTCCAACAGCAGAAGCGGGGAAAGGCTTATCCCGAAGTCTTGGCTCAACTTCGCCTTTTGCAGCGTCAGTGCAATGCTACCGATTCGCAGCCCCATTTTGCTGCACTTGCCGATTTAATCAATCGCGCGTTGGCAATTAAGTAGTGTGATGGTATTATAGGAACTTCAAACAGACATATCTGCTTGTTAAGGCGGCCGTAACTGCATTTGGGAGTTACGGCCGCCTTTTTTGGGGGGGCTGGCATCTGCTTTAAACATTGTTTGCCTGAGATTGATTATGTACTGTAAAATGAATTACACGCAGTGCTCTAATTTATACATCCGTGAATGGTATTTTTGACTTCGCATTTGCGGCATTCAAAGGGTTGGGGGAGAGCCCTCATTCAGCAACTGGCTAGAGTAGATATTTGCAGTTCGATGATGCGGAAGTTGGAATGGAAAAACATATAAAGAAAGGATAGAAACTTGATTATATGCGGAAAATTCAAGATAATGTATCCAAAATGTCTACCCGAAGGTTAATAATATGTAAATCTTTGGCCGCGAGTCAGAAATGCCAGCAAATTGCAATGTAAAACGCTTTAGCACTGTCTGTAGTAGCTAGATGTAGTATGAGTGGAGCGATAGAATTAACGGGTGGCGCTTTAGAAAAATCAGATGGCGCTTTAGAAAAATCAGATGGCGCTTTAGAAAATTCCAGACCATGCTATAGATTTTTTAGTTCTATAAAGTGATAATCACGCGATATAGAGTTTGCAAAGATTAAATCGTGCATGTTGGTGTGAAAAAGCGCAAATGATTTTATAAAAGGACAGATGCTAAGCGGGGTTGAACTATAAGTACAGTCCAACCCCGCTTAGTCTATCAAGAAGTTTCTTGATAGATTCTATACAAAGTTACGAATAATTTTTGGAAATAGTGCTATGAACTTGCCCTGACCACTGCTGGATTTAGATAGAAAGGAGATAAAAATGACTATATTGGAATGTGAACTTGTCAAAACACGTTGTTTGATTAGATACATCGTTTGCTGCTCTCTTAAAGTCATTTATTGACAGCAGATGTGGGAGCATAGTTCTGCAAATCAGCACCATTTTAATTGTTCAGTGAGGGGGTAACTTCACGCTCTTCGCGCAGCATAATGCCCGTAAATGTGCGGCCAGAATGAATGCCAAGGCGGCGAGCCGAGAAGAATGTATCGGCCTTACTGAAACTGCAGAGTCCGCTGATTAGAATGTGGTGGAGTTGTACACCGGCTTCCTCAAGCAGCCAGGCATTGGCAGCCCAAAGGTCGATGTGGGCTTTCTGATTGTTTTGGGTAGCCGAACCTTTAGTCGGGTGGCTGACGATAGAGTTTGGGAATCCTGCTTCGGCAAAAGCATCTACCACCTCATTGCCCACTTCGAAGGCATTGGCCGATATACTCGGCCCGAGTACGGCTTTTATGTGAGCGGTGTTTGTGCCGTAGAGTTGCTGCATGGTTTTGAGCGTGTGGCAGACAATGTGTTGTACCGTTCCGCGCCACCCGGCATGAATGGCAGCAATGGCATGGTTCTGAGTGTCGTAGAGCAGAATGGGTACACAATCGGCAGTCGACACTCCGATGCAGTGTTGTGGCAGGTTGGTTATCAGAGCATCGCATTGGTCGATTGCTTGTACTTGTTCCTGAGGCGAGAGCGAGAGTAAGTGGTTGTCAACGCAGGTCACCCTTGCCGTGTGTGTTTGGCGGGGTAACCATAAATTTTGTTTTTCGATGCCTAATTCATGGCAGAGCCATTCGCGGCACCGGCTTACATGCTCAGGGTTATCGCCACAATAGTGCGTTATGTTAAAGGCAGCATAGGTTCCCAAAGCTTCGGTTTCGGCAGGTGTAAGTTGCCAGGGTGCAAGTCGTGTGGTCGAAAATGCTCTGACGTAATCCGACAGTTGGTAGTCAATGAGTGTTGCCATAAGGGTTAGTCCTCCAGATCCTCCATATCGTAGATTTCAACCTCGTCGAGTTCGTCATCAAAGTCGGTATCTGCGTTTTCATCGTCAAAATCGGGTTGCCAGTCGGCAAAGTCGGATGCAAGCATGTTTATTTCGCGGTCGCGGTGCACAATGGATCCTCCCTCTGTAACCGATTGCAGTTTGTTGCTTTCGCTGTTCAGTTCTTCCCATAGTACGTCCTTGAGCTGCTGCAGTCCATATCCTGTTACTGCCGATATGAATACTACGGGTAAGTCGTCGGGAAGTTCTTCACGTAGCATATCCATTAACTCCTCGTCGAGCAGGTCGCTCTTGGTAACAGCAAGTACGCGATGCTTGTTGAGCATACCGGGGTTGAATTTTTCGAGTTCGCCCAGCAAAATGCGGTATTCCTTGCCAATATTGTCTGTATCGCCGGGTACCATGAAGAGCAAGAGCGAGTTGCGTTCAATGTGTCGCAAAAAGCGTAGGCCCAGTCCGCGGCCTTCGGCAGCACCCTCAATAATACCCGGAATGTCGGCCATTACAAACGATTTGTTGTCGCGGTAGGCAACAACCCCCAAGCTTGGCTCCATGGTTGTGAAGGGGTAGTTGGCAATTTTGGGTCTTGCTGACGAAAGAGCTGAAACTAAGGTTGATTTGCCTGCATTGGGAAAGCCTACGAGGCCAACATCGGCCAGCAGTTTAAGCTCCAAAATGACCATCATTTCCTGCATGGGTTCGCCAGGCTGGGCATAGCGTGGGGCTTGGTTGGTAGCTGTTCGGAATTGCCAGTTTCCCAGTCCGCCGCGTCCGCCTTTGAGCAGCATGACCACTTGGCCGTCTTCGGTTACGTCGCAGATGTATTTGCCCGTTTCAGCGTCGTAGGCTACGGTGCCTGGAGGCACGTCGATGTAGCGGTCTTCGCCATCGGAGCCGTGCGAGCAGCATTTCGAACCATTGCCGCCATTGCCAGCAAAGACGTGGCGTTCGTAGCGCAGGTGGAGCAGAGTCCAGTAGTTGTGGTTGCCGCGCAGGTAAACGTTACCGCCGCGTCCGCCGTCGCCGCCGTCGGGTCCGCCGTTGGGCTGGTATTTGGCGCGGTGCAGGTGCATGGAACCGCGTCCACCCTTACCGGAGCGGCAAAAGATCTTGACATAGTCTACAAAGTTCGATTCGGCCATGAATGTTGAGAGAGTTATAAAAGTGTTTGTATCAAAGTAATAACGCAACAAGCTGCGCACGTTGCAGGAACGTCAGCGTGCGCAGCCTGTGTTGGTAGAGAGGGGTTTACCCCTTTAAATGGTAAGTGAGAGAGGTTAGAACTTGTCGATTTCAGCGCAAAGTGCAGCGTTGATTTCTTCAAGAGCACCATATCCCTTTACAGCGTGGCGCTTTCCTTCCTTTTCGTACCAGGCAATGAGCGGAGCTGTTTGCGAATGGTAAACGTCGAGGCGCTTTTTGATGGTTTCGGCATTATCGTCGGCACGGCCTGAAGTTTTTCCGCGGTTTATGAGGCGCTCCATGAGCATTTCTTCGGGTACTTCGAGTTCGAGCATACCGGCTACTTCGGTGCCGCGCTCAGACAGCATTTGTTTAAGGGCCTCAGCTTGGGGGATGGTGCGGGGGAAACCATCGAAGATTACGCCTTCGCAGGGGCAAAGAGCATCGTAGGTAGCTGCCAGAATGTCAATCATGAGTGAATCGGGAATGAGCTGGCCTTTGTCGATGTAGCTCTTGGCTGTGTTGCCCAGTTCGGTGCCGTTTTTGATTTCAGCACGCAGCACGTCGCCGGTAGAGATGTGCTTGAAACCATACTTTTGTACGAGCAGGTCGCTCTGGGTGCCTTTGCCCGAACCCGGAGCACCGAAAATTACAATATTCTTCATGTTAATGAGTCTTGGTATGTTGAGTTTTGAATGTATGACTTTGTATGTGTGCCTTGCAGCATGGGTATGCAGTGTGGCAGTACAGCCTTATTCAACCACGGTATATATGTTGCGCAAGTTACGGCCTTCGCCATCGTAGTCGAGGCCGTAGCCCACGATAAAGTCGTTGGGAATGTTAAAGCAGCAGTAAGGAATGCTAAGTTCAACCTTGAGGTTGTCGGGCTTGACGAGTAGGGCAGCAATATGTATTGCCTTGGGGTTCATGTTACCCAGGGTGTCAAGAAGTTTTTGCATGGTCAGGCCCGAGTCGATAATGTCTTCTACAATTACCACGGTGCGGCCTTCAATCGACTCGTTCAGGCCGATGAGTTGCTTGACCTTGCCGGTTGATTCGGTACCCTCGTATGATGCCATTTTGACAAAGGTTATTTCACAGGGTGTGGTGATTCCGCGAATAAGATCGGCGGCAAAAATGAAAGAACCATTGAGTACGGCCAGAAAGAGCGGATTTTCGCCTCGGAGGTCGGTACTGATTTGTGCAGCAATCTCAGCTACACGTTGCATAATCCGGGCTTCGGGTATGGAGACCGTAAATTCGCGGTCGCGAACTTGTATTTTATCCATAGGTGTCGTGTAATGTGGTAATACTGATTTTGCACGCAAAAGTACAAATATTCTGAGAAATATCCCGCTTTTGATGGGGCAAATTGCGGAAGTGCCGTGCAAAACTCTTAATCAAAGGGAGTTGACGCAGGGGTTTACACTGACCATGCAGTTTTTGGGCTATTGACTATCATACAATAAGTTACCGCTGTCAGACCAATATGGGTCTGACAGCGGTAAGCATGGCTTTAGGGCCGAGATTGGTGTAATCTGATGTAAGCCGTATAACGGAATCAGAATACAAAATTGCGGAAGTCGTTGAAGATGGCAAAGACCATGAGTAGGAGCAATAGGCACATGCCTATAGTTTGTGCACGCTCCATAAAGGCATCGCTCGGTTTGCGGCGGCTAATAACTTCGTAGAGCAGGAAGAATACGTGGCCACCGTCGAGCGCCGGAATGGGCAGGATGTTCATAAAGGCCAATATAAGCGAGATGAAGGCTGTGAGTTCCCAAAAGGCGCACCAGTCCCAGGTTACGGGAAAGAGGCTGCCTATGGCTCCGAACGATCCGACGCTTTTGGCACCATCGGCAGTAAAGAGGTACTTGAGGTCCTCGACGTAGTCGGTGAGAACTTTCCAACCATGACTGATACCTGCAGGAATACTCTCTGTAAAGGTGTAATTGCGGGTAACGCGCTTATATTCGCTTTGCATGGGGTTTGCCCAGCCAATGCCAGTCTCGTATTTGCTGTTGAGCGCGAGACTGAGGGTATCGGTATGGTTTGTATTGTTTCTGCGTACAACGACTGTAGCCTGGCGCAAGCGTAGACTATCGGCGTGGCTGGCTGTTGCTAACACATCGTTCATGGTACCGCGAATTTGAATGAATTCGTTGACTGTTTGAAAGCTGTGTCCGTTAAATCCTATGAGTTGGTCGCCCGGGCGAATTCCGGCACGTTCAGCTGCGCTTCCTGGCTGCACTTTGTTGATGAGCGATGGGTTGAGAATCTCTACAAAGCGTGGCTGGTTTTGAATCATCTCGAGCATGTTAAGGTTGCCCGGGAGGGGAATGGTAACCTTTTGGCCGTTACGTAGCACAGTAGCAGAGTGAGCCTGGCTGAGGTCGCGGTAAATGTTACCGTCGAACTTTGTAAAGCTGTGTGTATCGGTGCCAAGCAGAATATCGCCATCGCGGAAACCTAAATCTTGGGCTTGTTCGTTAAACTTAAAACCATGGGTGTAGTTCTGAACGGGGATGTAGGTTTCGCCCCAGGTAAAGAGAACTGCCGCATAGATGATAAAGGCTAGGATGAAGTTGACCAATACACCACCAATCATGATGAACAATCGCTGCCAGGCCGGTTTGGCACGGAATTCCCATGGTTTGACAGGTTGCTTGAGTTGTTCCTTGTCCATCGACTCATCAATCATTCCGGCTATTTTGACATAGCCGCCGAGTGGCAGCCAGCCAAGGCAATAGGTAGTGTCGCTTTTGCGGGGTTTGAACTTGAAGGGGGTGAACCAGGGGTCGAAGAAAAGGCAGAACTTCTCAACGCGTACCTTAAATAATTTAGCAAAAAAGAAGTGTCCTCCTTCGTGCAGGAGGATAAGTATGGCAAAGCAGAGCATGAGCTGCAGAGCCCGAATCATAAAATCTTCCACAGGTAGGGTTTAATCATTATGTTGGTTTAACTAAGAGTTTGGCTTAAGTGGTAAAGCGTGTTCTGAACGTTCGAGACTCAGGAAGTTTGAAGTCAGGTGCTTACGGATGTTTTGTCTACAGAAGGGTTTGGGCCAATTGGCGAACCTGGCGGTCGGTTTCGAAAAGGTCTTCGAGTGTGGGTGTGGGCAGGAAAGTTGCCTGTTGCATGGCTTGTTCTGTGATGCGGGCAATATCCATAAATCCGATACGTTCTTGCCTAAAGGCTAAGTTGGCTACTTCATCGGCAGCATTGAGTATGCATGGCATGTTACCGCCTTGAGCTATGGCTTCGTAGGCCAGGCGCAGACAGGGGAAACGCTGAACATCAGGCTGTTCAAAATGAAGAGAACCCAATGCGAATAGGTCAAGTTGCTCGCTGCCTAGTGACAATCGCTCAGGAAAACTGAAGGCGTATTGAATGGGCAGGCGCATATCGGGTGTTCCGAGTTGTGCCATTACAGCACCATCAGCAAACTCTACGGCTGAGTGAATGACACTTTCGGGGTGTACAACAACTTGAATGTTATCGGGAGCAACGTTATAAAGCCAGTGCGCTTCAATCATTTCAAAGCCTTTGTTCATCATTGTTGCCGAATCGATGGTTATTTTGGCTCCCATCTTCCAATTGGGGTGTTGCAGTGCCTGTGTCGGTGTTACGCGTTCGAGTTCTTCGGATGTAAAGTTACGGAAGGGGCCACCCGAAGCTGTGAGCAGGATGCGTTTGACAGGATTTTCGGCCTCCCCATTTAAACATTGAAAGATGGCCGAATGTTCGCTATCGACGGGCAGGATGGGTACACCATGCGACACACAGAGTTTGCGGATGATGCTTCCGGCTACTACCAGGGTCTCTTTGTTGGCTAATGCAAGCGGTTTGCCGGCTTGGATGGCTGAGATGGTGGGGCGTAGTCCGGCAAAGCCTACCATGGCCGTGAGTACAAGGTCCACTTCGCAGCTCTGTACCACTTGGCACAGGGCATCGCTGCCGGTATAAACTTTGATGGGTAATGCACTGAGGGCTTCTTGAACTTCGGTGTATTTGGTTTCGTCGGCAATAACAACCGCATCGGGCATGAAGTTGCGGGCTTGCTCAATGAGCAGGGTGGCATTGCTTCCGGCTGTGAGCACACGGGCCTCGAAGCGGTCGCGATGACGGCTGATGACGTCTAAGGCCTGAGTACCGATTGAGCCGGTAGAACCGAGTATGGCTATACGTTTCATTCGGGGTAAATAGCTAAGGAGTTAGTAGGTAGAGAGCTAAAAGGTAAAGGCTTTAGCCATTGAGATGGAGCAGTTCTTCGGGGATGTCGAGCTGGATGCTACGTTCGCGTAAATCGAACTGAAGCAAGAAATCGTCGTGAAAGGGAAGCATCAGTTCGTTGCCGTCAGGGCAATCGATAATGAGCAGAATATTAGCCGAGGAGTCGTCAACATGGGTAATGGTACCTACAGCTGTGCCATCGGCATTGTAGACATTGAAACCAGTGAGTGCCCGATACGAGGACAGTGTGCCGCCGTCATTAGTGTCATTGCAGAGGTGCGACTTGGGATAGAATACGGCATGTCCCACCAGGCGGCGGGCTTGCTCTTCGCAGTCTATGTCCTCAAACTTGATGATGGCTGTATCCTGGTTCTTGAAACTGTACTCTTCCCAAAAGAAAGGAACGAATATGCCATCCATATCGAGTACCAGATATTCAGCGGTACCGGTATCGAAGCAGTCGTCGGTAAAAGCCAGTTCAACTTCGCCGCGTAGTCCGCGGTGTTTGGCGATGTATCCTATTTTGAAAACTTCGTCAGTGCGAATCATTTTGGTGTATTTTGCGAAAAAAGCTTATGTCTGCCTGGCAGATGGCAGGGGAATCTGTAGGCTGGGAATGTGTGGGAAGGAAATCTGTTGGCCGGTGTAGAATGTGTTATTCCAGTCGGATTTATCCGTTAATGCGGGTGATACGGGCGCCCAATTGGTTGAGTCGCTCTTCGATACATTCATAGCCGCGGTCAATTTGTTCAACATTATCGATGCGGCTTGTACCCTCAGCGCTGAGCGCAGCAATGAGCAGGGCAATGCCTGCTCGGATATCGGGCGAAACCATGCGGCGTGCTCGTAGGCGTATCTGGTGGTCGTGTCCGATAACTACGGCACGATGAGGATCGCACAGAATAATTTGTGCGCCCATTTCAATGAGTTTGTCTACAAAGAACAGACGGCTTTCGAACATTTTTTGATGGAAGAGCACAGAGCCTCGGGCTTGTGTTGCTACTACAAGAAGTACACTGAGAAGGTCGGGGGTAAGGCCGGGCCATGGTGCATCAGCCAAGGTCATAAAAGAGCCATCTATAAAAGATTCTATTTCGTAGTGATTCTGTCGCGGAATAATGATGTCGTCGCCTTCAATTTGTATTTTGATGCCTAAGCGTCGGAAGGCTTCGGGTATGATTCCGAGAGCTTCAACTCCCGCCTGACGGATGGTTAGTCCATTGCCAACCATAGCTCCCATACCTATAAAGGAGCCAATTTCTATCATATCTGGCAAAATGCGGTGAACAACGTTGCCATGAAGTTGGTTTACTCCTTCAATTGTAAGTAAGTTTGAGGCTATTCCCGAAATACGTGCTCCCATGCTGTTGAGCATAAGGCAGAGTTGTTGGATGTAGGGCTCGCAGGCGGCATTGTAAATGGTGGTGGTTCCTTGGGCTAGTACTGCAGCCATAATGATGTTGGCTGTACCGGTAACCGAAGCCTCGTCGAGCAGCATATATGTGCCTTTCAGACTGTTGGCCTCAATGGTATAAGTGGCTGCTTCGTTGTTATACCGAAACTGGGCACCTAACTTTTGTAGTCCGCAAAAGTGGGTGTCGAGTCGGCGGCGTCCAATCTTGTCGCCTCCAGGTTTGGCTATGGTTGCTATTCCAAAGCGGGCAAGCAGCGGGCCGATGAGAAGCACAGACCCCCTAAGCCGTGAGCAACGTTCCAGGAAATCCTGGCTTTGGAGGTAGTCAAGACAGACGTTTTTAGCGCAGAAGGTGCAGTCGCCTGTTCCGTTCCACACAATTTCAACCCCCATGGCACCAAGCAGGGCAATGAGGTTGTTAACGTCTAAAATGTTGGGAATATTTTGAATGCGGACAGATTCTTTGGTCAGTAAGGTGGCACAGATAACTTGCAATGCTTCATTTTTGGCACCTTGTGGTGTTATTTCGCCTTGAAGCCGGTGGCCGCCTTCGATTACGAACGTACTCATAGGAGATGTGCTATAATAATGGATGGTGCAGGCTAAATCATGCCTTTGTTTTTACGTGTGCGAAAGCGGTTTTCGCTAATTTCCATAAGTTGCTTGCCTGGTTCAGAAAAGTTGGGCTCAACTTTTCCTTCGGTGTAATAAGCAATGTCGAAAGCTACTTTCGAATCTTCAATGCCATCGCCTTTCCAGTCAGCCAAGTTGCGTTTCATACGATTGGCTACCAGGCGGGTGAGTTCATCGCGTTTGTTGCCCGCAGGCATTTCTTTTAAGTCGTTCATAGCCTTTTCGATAAGGCGTCCGTAGTGGCGGAAACGGATGCGCCCCTGCGGATAGGAAAGTTTTCCGGGGCGGGTATTCTCCTTGTCGTGGCGTGTAATTTCGAAAGGATATTGGATGTCGAGCTGATAATTGGACAGTAGAGCCAAATGGTCCCATATCTTGTGTTGGAAGTCGGGCACATCCTTCATTTTGGGGTTTAGGCCCGTCATAACCTCAACAATAGCTTCGGCATACTGCTGGCGCTCAACGCTGTCTTCGATAGAAAGTGCATATTCAACCATATCCTGCACCAATCTGCCATATTCAGGCATTTTAAGGACCTCGCGTGTAGAGTTGTAGTCAGGGTTTGAGGTATTTTCGGGGCGCAGCATAAGGCTGTCGGTGTATTTGGGGTTGTTCATTGAGTTGCGTTAGTAGTGAGATTAAAGAAGTTTTTTGCTTTGGGTGGCAACAAACTCCTTGAGGTAATAAGGCTCGAAGTAAGCTACATCTTCATAGGCCTCGCGGGCCAATGCCATTTCAGCCAAAGGAATCATGTGACGAGCCAAAGGTTGAATGTTGGGGATGAAGTGTGCGTTGGGGTGTTTAATCACCTCGGTGCATTTTTCCGAACCATTGCCCATAAAGTAAATGGGATGTTCTTCGAGTAATGAGGCGAACGTGTCGGACTCAACAATCTGTGCCCGAGTGGGAACTACTTCCTGCAAGGCACGGTTATATACAGCACAATAGACCTCCATGCGTCGAGCGTCAATCATGGGGCAAAGGAGAGCATCGTCGGGGAGTTCTTCTTTTCCAAGCAGTACAGGAACTGTAAGAAGTTTGAGTGTGGGCACAGAAAGCAGACGGGCATCGCGGCCATAAGCCACACCTTTTGCTTCGGACACACCGATGCGCAGCCCTGTGTATGAACCTGGTCCCTTGCTTACAGCAACTGCGTCAATAGGGATGGCGTGACTGTCGGCAAATGAGACGGCTTCTTGTACATAGCCTGCCAATACCTGTGCGTGCGAAGGGCCGTTGGCGTCTACTTCCTGATGGAGGCATACGCCATCCTGCGAAAGGGCTACAGAACATACTTGGGTTGAAGTTTCAATATGTAAGATGCAAGACATAACGTAAGTTGCGATAGAATGGAGTTAAACAACTGGCTTACGCCATTAGGGGAACGATTAGGCATACAGAAGCGGTTCCCTTCGCTAAGGCGTAGGCTCATTTTGCCTTGCAAACTTACGAATAATCGCTGAAACAAACGAAGAAAATGCTAAGAATGATGTGCCGAACTATTCTAGTCCCGATGTTTTGGGCTAAAGGCATAAGGTTCTGTAAATAATGCTTACGTTGACACCTTCGTTTGGATGGGGGGAGTGGAGGGGCGAGGATATACAGAACGTATGCTTTGTTGAGACTATGCTGTCTTAGCATCTCAGATTTGCAGGGTGTTCAGGCGTTGTTATAAAGAAGGCAATATGTGTACCGAGGTACTTGAAAACAATAAGTTATAATAAGGAGGCAGATACTCCCAATACGGAATATCTGCCTCACAGGATAGGGTTGTGGCTATAATTAAGAGGGCTGCTGCGAGCAGCGTATACTTTGCTGCATGCCATTCCTGGCATAGCGTTTTCAAGTGGTTTATTCTTACAGCATCTGCCCTCTGATTTGTATAGAGTTGTGTGTCCAAGTACTTGGGCTTATATTAGCCGGGAGGACTTAAAGTTCGCCTTCGTATTCGTTTTCTTCGCAGCCTTTCAAGCGGCGTGAGATGCGCATGGCACAGAAATTAGGGCCACACATGGTGCAGAATTCCCCGTTTTCGTAGTGAGCATCTTTATAATATTTTGCAGCCAGGTCGGGGTCGAGGCTAAGATTGAATTGGTCTTTCCAACGGAATTCGTAGCGTGCTTTCGACAAGGCATTATCGCGAACTTGTGCTCCGGGGTGTCCTTTAGCTAAGTCGGCTGCATGTGCGGCTATCTTGTAGGTTACGACACCGGTTCGTACATCGTCGCGGTTGGGTAGTGCCAGGTGTTCCTTAGGGGTTACGTAGCAGAGCATGGCTGTGCCTAGCGCACCGATAATCGAGGCACCGATAGCCGATGTGATGTGATCGTATCCCGGTGCTATGTCGGTAACGAGTGGGCCGAGCGTATAGAAGGGCGCGTTGTGACATTTTTCAATCTGGCGCTGCATATTCTCGGGAATTTTGTGCATAGGTACGTGGCCGGGTCCTTCAATAAAGGCTTGTACACCCTTAGCCCAAGCGCGCGAAACAAGTTCGCCCATGGTGTCAAGTTCGGCAAATTGGGCACGGTCGTTAGCGTCGTAAATTGAACCGGGACGCAGACCATCGCCAAGCGAGATGGCTACGTCGTACTGGGCGCAAAGGTCGCAAATATCATCGAAGTGTTCATAAAGGAAACTCTCGCGGTCGTTTTGGATGCACCATTCTGAGATGATGCTGCCACCCCGGCTCACCATGCCTGTCATGCGACCTTGTGAGAGATGAATGTTTTTACGTCTGATGCCGCAATGGATGGTAAAGTAGTCTACACCCTGTTCACACTGCTCAACAAGTGTATCGCGGAAGAGTTCCCAGGTCAAGTTTTTGGCTACGCCTTTAACCTTCTCCATAGCCTGGTACATAGGTACGGTACCTACGGGTACGGGGCTGTTACGTACAATCCATTCGCGGGTTTCGTGTATGTTGTCGCCCGTAGAGAGGTCCATAATGGTATCGCCGCCCCATTTGCAACTCCAAACGGCCTTTTCAACTTCTTCGTCAATCGACGATGTAGTGGCCGAGTTACCAATATTTGTATTGATTTTTACCAGGAAGTTACGGCCAATAATCATAGGTTCGGCTTCGGGGTGGTTGATATTGGCAGGAATAACTGCGCGGCCGGCAGCAATTTCGTCGCGTACAAATTCGGGTGTAATGTGGGTGGGGATGCCCAGGGCGGCACAATTCATGTTCTCACGGATGGCCACATATTCCATTTCGGGAGTCACGATTCCCTGTTTGGCAAGCGCCATTTGCGTAATGCCTTTGCCGGGCAAGGCACGTAGGGGCAGGTGGTGGTGATTAAAGCGCAGCTGGTCGAGGTTTTTGTCGGCCAGTCGTTCGCGGCAGTAGGCTGATGAGAAGGTTTCGAGCCGCTCTACACCTCCACGTTCGAGAATCCATTGCTCGCGCAGGCGGGGCAGTCCTTCTTTCAAGTCAACCTGATAATTGGGGTCAGAGTAGGGGCCGCTGGTATCGTATACGAGTACGGGCTGGTTTTCTGTAAAATGCTTCTGACCTTCAGAATCTTTAGTTACAGTAGGTGTCAAGTTAATCTGGCGCATGCCTACGCGCAGGAAAGGATATTTTTCGCCATGCAGGTAAACCTTTTCGCTGCCTGGATAGTGTATCTTCATTGATTCGTTCATGGGTTTAGTTATATAGAATTTTCGGGTAAGGGTTATTTTCAGGTAGTTTGCTGCATGCCATGGTATGGCCCGGGTGTGCCGGTAGCGATGTGCTTAAACTTCGTCAAGATGCAGTAGTTGTTGCATTTCGGCAATGGGGTCGTCGGCACGCAGGATGGTTCCGCTCACTGCAATGCCATGTACTCCTGCATCGAGCAGGGGCAGCACGTCGTTGCTTGTAATGCCGCCAATGGCACATACCGGAATGCGCAGCCCTTCGTCGTGCAGGGTTTGCATAATTTTCCGGTATCCATCGAGTCCGAGTGTGGGGGCAAGTTTCTCTTTGGTTGTAGTAAAGCGGAAGGGGCCGCAGCCTATATAGTCGGCACTGCGGCGTTTAAGTTCACGTATATCGTCGATTGTATTAGCTGTTCCGCCTATCAGGTATTCGTGTCCGAGTAATTGGCGTGCTTCGTCAACAGGCATATCGTTTTTGCCTAGGTGCACTCCATCGGCTTGTATTTTTTTGCAAAGTTCAACGCGGTCGTCCAGAATAAAGGTAGCTTCGGCCTGTCGGCATGCTTCAAGAATGCGTAAGGCAATAGGTTCCACTTCGTCGTCGGTAGCTTCCTTCATGCGAAGTTGTATCCATTTGCAGCCTCCGCGCAGTGCCAGCATGGCCGAATCCTCGTACGAGATTCCGGGAGCTGTATGGGTAATAAATTGTACAGGTATCATGTGTGATAAAGGGATAGCAAGAGTGGTTGATACTGGCTCATGGGGTGGAAGGAGAACATTGGTCGTAGAGTTGCCGAAGAGCCGGAAAAGAAAAGTTTGCAGGATAAAAACTCTGCCGCAGGCGGTAGGTGCGAGGGCTGTAGGGTGGGTAGGTTCCGCTCAGTCCTTTGTGTATGCTTCCCTTCGCCGGCATGATCCGGTGCAGGTTCGGAGGGTATAATCTCAGCACGCCCAATCGAGCGTACACCCCTAAGCTATAGTTACTCGCAGCAAATGTACAAATAAAAGGCTGTTGGGCAAAAAAAATGATGGATAATTTGTGCCGGTAGAACTTTTCGTTTATATTTGCAGATGATAGCAGGCTGCTTGTGGCAGTTGCGGCTCGATACTGTGTTGTCGAGGTGTGCATTCCCGGCAACTAATCCTTATATGTTATAGGAGTATGTTCAAAATTCTCAAGATATGCATTGCCGGGTTTTCCGTTCACAGTGCCTGGCAAAGTGAGCAGCTATCGTGTTCATTCAATCTCATTAAAGGTTAGACTATGAAGCATACATTACTCAGTGTTTTATTACTAATAATAGCATCGGCAGGTTCGGCCAGTGCCCAAACGCAGTTCGAAACTCAAGAAGCGTCCGTTGCAATGCAGGCAGATTTTTGCGGTACAGTTGGCATGAACGAACAGGCCAATCCTGTTATTGAAGTCAGAGGTAAAGTGTTGCAGGTTAAACATGCTGAGGGAGCCATTCTCGAAGTATACGACCTTACCGGCCGTCAAGTTGTACGTATGCAGATAGACAGTCCTGACAAAACCGTAAGCCTTAATCTGCGTAAGGGTTGTTACATTGTGCGTGTAGGCAATCTGACACGTAAAATAGCCTTGCAATAAGCACTGAAGATTTTGGCATTGAAATGACAAGCCGCCATCAGAGGGGTATGTCCCGAGCGGACAGCAATTCTGGTGGCGGCTTTATTTGTTGTTTGCTTCCTTCTATCAGTTGCTTGCAATTAATCCTTTCTTAGTTATTCAACTTACAGGCATTCGCGCATGGAAGTACCATTCAATACCGAAAGTTTGCTGAACCCTGCAACCCGTGCGGAGGCATTTGGCCAGATGGTCAAAGCGCTTTCGCCCCAACTTTATGCTCAAATACGTCGTATTGTGCAGTATCACGACGATGCAGACGACGTATTACAAAATACTTTCCTAAAGGCATGGCAGGGACTGGATAGTTTCAGAGGCGATAGCAAAATCACTACCTGGCTCTATCGCATAGCATTAAACGAAAGTTTGGCTTTTATGCAAAAGCAACGTCATACCGACAGTTTATCGGACGAAGGTTGCGAAATGCTAAGAACACTTGAGAGCGACCCTTATTTTGATGGCGATGAACTTGAATTGCTCCTGCAAAAGGCAATTGCTACCTTACCCGACAAGCAGCGTATAGTTTTCAACCTCAAGTATTTTGAAGAGATGAAGTACGAGCAAATGAGCGTATTGCTGGAAACAAGTGTTGGTGCTTTAAAAGCTTCGTATCACCTGGCCGTAAAAAAAATTGAACAGTTTTTTCAGGAGGCTGATTAAACGCGAAGCCCTTTTAGCAGTCTATAGAGTAAAGGGAGCGTTCCCCACACCTTAATACTTGGAGCGGTAGCTTATTGGCTGCCAAAGTGTGTAAGCAAGGATAAGTCGAACAAATAAAAAAGGAATCGTTATGCAAACTTTCGATGCGAACAAACCGGCAACGAAGCACAACCCGTTCAAAGTGCCTGATGGCTACTTTGAACAATTTGCCAATACCTTAATGGCCCGTATCGGTCAATCTGAAAAACCTTTCAGAGAGTTACCCTGCGTACGCTGGATACCCTGGATTGGTGCAGCATGTGTTGTTACCCTCGTAGTAGGACTGCTGCAGTTTGCTCCCTCTACTACCGAAAGCAACCTGACAACTCCGCAAACAGCACAGACTACCAGCAGTTACGAGGATACCGTATATGATTATATACTCCTGGCCGAAGCAGCCAATTTAACCGACTACGTCAATGAGAATTAAAAGCATGAAACAGTTTGTTGCCTGCCTCATGTTGTTTGGAGTAGGTGTGACACCCGCAGCACAGCTTCATGCCACGGTGATTGATGATTGGCAATGCCCCCTTGAGCCAGCCGCAACAAAGGGCAAGCACCCGCATCGCAGGCATTTTGATGTAGAGAAGTTCCAACATGAGTTAGCCAAGTTTATTACAGCTGAGGCCGGACTGACCGAAGCGGAGAGCCGCGCCTTTTTCCCCATCTTTTTTGAGATGCAGGACAGGCAGCGAAGTTTGCACCGCATGAAGGCACGCTCCTTAAAACAGGCAGCAGCTAATAATACCACCGACAGCGACTGTAAACTGGTTTTAGAGCAGGTTTCGCAGTTTGAACAGAAGGCTGCACGCATCGGAAGCGAATATTTGGAGCGCCTCGAAAAGGTGGTTGGGCCGCGTAAATTGGTCAAGGCGATTGTGGCCGAACGTAAGTTTGGGCGAAGAATTTTCAAGCAGATGACTTCTAAAAAGCAGTAGTGCTTTTAAAGTTTGCTTTCGTTTTCTTTTTAGTCCACCCATTGCCATCAGGCATCAGCCCACAAAGACTCTGTAATGCGCATAAAGGCGAGGTTACAGAGTTTTTTTGGCATTCTGAGTTGTAAGTCATTCTGTTTTCTTTTTGAATAGACTTTACTCTTTGCCTCTATACAACATGAAGCCTTTGCAACTCTAATACTAAGTTGGCGTGGGCTATGGTGTAGAGCTTTTAACATCCCAAGTAAAATAATTGACATGCAGGCTGTGCCTACATACCTCTGGTTCATGCAGCCTGTTGCAATGCCATGAATTAAAATATTTTGAGTGCTATGACATTTCCCGATAATCCGCAGATGGATTTGGCTTATCAGATTTTGGAGAAAACCGCGTCGCACTTGTTTCTGACCGGAAGGGCCGGAACAGGTAAGACAACTTTTTTGCGTACAGTCCGGCGCAATCTTCCAAAGCGAATGGTGGTATTGGCTCCTACCGGCATTGCTGCTATCAATGCCGAGGGGGTCACTATCCACTCTTTTTTTCAGTTGCCCTTTGCACCTTACATACCCGGTTCAAAGTTTGCTCAACCAGCCAACTACGGGATTCAGCGGCAAAAACTGAAACTTATACGTAGTCTCGATTTGTTGATTATCGACGAAATAAGTATGGTGCGTGCAGACTTGCTCGATGCTGTCGACGAGTCGCTGCGTCGCATCAGGCGCAATCCGGCCCCCTTTGGCGGCGTGCAGCTGCTGCTTATTGGCGACTTGCAGCAGCTGTCGCCTGTTGTAAAGGACGAGGAGAAGGCATTGCTTGATGCTTATTACCCTGGTTATTATTTTTTTAATAGCCTTGCCTTGCGCCAAACGAATTATGCTACTGTTGAACTGCAGCAGGTGTACAGGCAAAACGACACTCGCTTTTTGTCGTTGCTCAATGCTGTGCGCGAGGGGCAGGCCAACGAGCAGGTACTTGCCCAGTTGAACACTCGTTATCAGCCTAATCTGAAACTGGATAAGGCTACAGGATATATCAGACTCGTAACACATAATTGGCAGGCGCATGCCATCAATAGTCGCGAACTTGAAGCTATAGCAGAACCTGCTTTCAGTTTTGATGCCGAAGTAACGGGCAAGTTTCCTGAGTCTTCTTACCCTACTGATTATCAACTCGTACTTAAGCGAGGGGCCCAGGTGATGTTTGTAAAGAATGATGTAGAGAAACGTTACTTTAATGGTATGATAGGGGTGGTCGAAGCCATCGATGCAAAAGGTTTTAAGGTGCGCCCTAATGATACACCCGATCAACTGATAGATGTGCAGCGCGAGGCCTGGACCAATGCCCGCTACGATTTGGATGAGCAGACTAATGAAATAAAGGAGGTTGTTGACGGAGTTTTTACACAGTTTCCGGTCAAGGCTGCCTGGGCCATAACCATTCACAAGAGTCAGGGCTTGACCTTTGACCATGCCATCATTGATGTGTCGGGTTCGTTTGCCCACGGGCAGGCCTATGTGGCCCTTAGCAGGTGCAGAACGCTTGAGGGAATGATTCTGACTACGCCTATTCCTAAGGGAGCCATTATTGCAGATGAGTTTGTCAGTGCCTATAGCAGGGAGGTTCGTAGCAAGGTTCTCACTCAGCGGCAATTCGAAGAGATGCAGCAAGCCTATGTTTTGCAGCTGCTCACCGAAACTTTTACATTTACCGGGGCACGTGCAGCCCTTTCTGCCATTGTACGCGTTTTCGAAGAATATCTGTCGGGTATCTATCCCGAAACTACTCAACTTTATGCAGAACTGCTTGTACGCACTGATTTGGAGATAGTCAACGTGTCAAGCCGTTTTCACCAGCAGTACCAGCGTATGCTGTACGAGCAGGAGGGAGGAATAGCTGATATGGCATTGCAGGAGCGCATCCGTAAAGGAGCCGGCTACTTTTACGAAAAACTGCGTGAAGTTTCGCTTTTTGTGCGCGAACATATTGTTCCAGTCGATAATGCTGTAGCTAAAAAGCGCATAACCGCAGCCTTGGAACAGCTAACCGATGAACTCTATGTAAAGCAACAACTGATGCTCTTTATCCGTGATGAAGGCTTCGGCATGCAGCCGTATCTGGCCAAGCGTACCGAACTGCTGTTGGAAATAGACCGCTCTACGCAGCCCCGGCACCGTAAGCAAGGAAAAGAAGCGATATCGAACAATAAACAATTGGCAGAAGGAAGTCCTGCCGAAGTAAACGACCCTAAACTCTATGCTGCTTTGCAACAATGGCGCCGCGAAAAGGCACGGCAGTTAAACGTCCCAGCCTATACCATTATGCATAACAAAGCACTGATAGCTTTGGCTAATATGGTACCTAAACGTGCAGCCGACTTGCAGCAGGTTCCCTACGTAGGAACGGTGACATTACAAAAGTATGGTTCAGAACTGATTGAACTCTTAGGTTTTAAAGCTGATGATTGGGCTGAATGTAATGCTCTTACCCCCAAGGGAAGGCCGCGCCGGGCTCCTAAAGAAACTACAGACGAACTTTCGTTGCGCTTGTATCGGGAAGGCAATAGCCCCGAAGAGATTGCGCAAATTCGCGATTTGACGCTTTCTACCATCAAAAACCACTTGCTTAAACATGTGATTGGTGATGATGTGAATTTTTACGACATTGTGCCGCGTCATATCTATGAGTGGATTTGCAACTTCTGGCGTGAGCATCCCGAAACTCGCCAAATGGGGTTGGGCGATATGCGTGCGGCCATGAATGAGGCCGTATCGTATAAAGACCTTAAGTATGCAGTTAAGTATACAAAGTTACTTGAAGGGTGATGAGGAGCAGAGCCATGTCATGTATCTGGCAGGAGGCAAATATTTGGTAGTTCGCCCAGAAAAAGGTAACTTTGAATAGGATAAAAAAGGGGGCGTTTGCCCAACTCCTTAAAAGGGCTGATTTGCGTGGAGCAGGTCAGCCCTTTGTTTAACTTGTTATGTACCTGTTTCGTAGGGCTTGATTGGGTTTTGTTCTGGCAAAATGCCCGTTTTGGGGGGGTGCGACCGGATTTTCTATCGCGGCTTTAGATTTTTCTAAAGCCGCGATAGATTTTTCTAAGGCTCCATTTGTCAGGAGGGCGGTTCAATTTGTTAAAAATCAAGCGCCAATGGCTTTCTGAAAAGGGCAGATGGCTGTTTGGCACAGGTAGTCTGACAAGGAATGACGGCCATATTTAGACATTAAGTTGGATTATGTGAGTGTCGGAAAGATTTTAATAAGTCCCTGATTGCCGATAAACGGATTATTCAGGTATAAAAAATATTAAATCTGAAGTTTTAGTTACACCATGCAAAACCTTTAGATTATGATATATCCGTTTGGTAAGGAGTAGGGCATAGGTACAGAGGGTTGATAAGAAGCAAAAAAACTCATTCCTTCATGGAATGAGTTTTTTATGGGCTATAGAACTGTGTGTCGGGGCATTTTTATAAGTTGAGTGCGTCCCACCAGGTGCTATCGTTCTTGAGGTATTTGGCAAACCAGGCAAAAATGGCGTCTTGCCAGGCCAGACGTTTATGATAGTCGACAATCACGTGGTCCTGCCCCTCGACTTGCACATAGCAAACCTCGCGGCCTAAAATTTTAAGAGCGGTAAATAGTTGTTGGCTTTCGTTAGTAGGTACGTTGGTGTCGGCAGTGCCATGCAGGAGCAATAGTGGAGTGTGAATTTTGTCAGCATTGAAAAGTGGCGATTGGCGTACATAGAGTTCGGGGTTGTTCCAGGGATAGCTTCCGAATTGGGCACATTCGCCATACGAGTAGCCCCAGTATCCACCGCCCCAATAACTGGTAATGTTGCTGATGCCGGCGTGCGATATGGCAGTTGCAAACAAGTCGGTGCGTGTTTGCAGGTACTGAGTCATAAATCCGCCGTACGAGGCTCCGATACAACCTATGCGCGACTTGTCGATAAACGGATGTTCTGCACAGAACTTTTCGGTACCTTCAATAATGTCGTCGCCCGATTCCTTGCCCCAGGTATTTACGTGCCGGGCTGCAAACTCCTGGCCATAGCCAATAGCTCCGCTCGGGTTGGGCACATACACCACGTAGCCCTGACCGGCAAGTACTTGTAAGGGGTACTGGTATTCTAAACTCTGAACGGTAGGTGTGCATCCGCCGTAGTAGTATACAATGAGTGGATATTTACTTGAAGCATCGAAATCGGGTGGCAACAGGTAGAATCCGTCTATCTTGTCTCCGCGCTTGGCTGTGAACTCCCACGAGTGGCAGCTGCCTATGGCTACTTGCCCAAAGTTCTTGTCGAAATCAATGGGGCCGATGCGCCGGGCTTGTGGTTTTGTACGGTTGAGTGTGCAAACGTACATTTCGCGGGCACGGTCAATAGAGTTTCCAAAGCATACGGCACGCGGTATACGTAAGGCACCGGCTATGCTGAAGTTTTTAATCAAGGTTACGGGCAGTTCGTAGCGTACAACTTCGAGGGTGTTAGGGTTGAGTTTGAAGGCAGACTTAAAGGTACGGTCAGCTGCGGTAAAGTAAATGTTGCCGTCACCGCGTGCCCATTCAAACGATTCGACAGCTGGATTAAAATTGCGTAGTAATGGGGTAACCTGCCGGGTAGTAAGGTTGTAGAGATACAGGCGGTTATCAAAAAGGTTGGGTGTTTGTCCCTTTTGAACTTCATTGCCAATTCCGTTGAACGAGGCGGGCGATGCCAAGATGAGCAGACTGTTGGCATCGGGCGAGAATTTGGCTGTGGCTATATACGTGGTGTCGGCCAGCAAGGTATCGGTATGGCCGCTATAGGCGTCCATACGTACAAAAGTTGTGCGGTCAAAGGGTACCCGGTGTGCATCGAACCGGTTGTATTGCAATAAGAGTTGCTTGCCGTTGTCCGAGATGTCGGCCAGTACCACCGATGCTGAACCATAAGTAAGACGCTGCATAATACCCGTATGCAGGTCGTAGCGCCAAAGTGCGTTCCGCTGGCGCCATTGAGGCATGCGGTCGTCGGGCTCGCGCAATTGTTTGAGGCCGTTAGTGTTAGGTGTCGTCTCGTCTGTGCGGTTAAAGATTAAGTAATCGCCATTGGGCGATACGTTGAATGGTTCTTCGGGCAGGTTTTCAGCCCATACGCTTTGACTGTTCGTATCTAAATTCCAAATAATGAGTTCGCGGCCTTTTGCTCCCTTTCGGGTGTAGTAAAGGTGGTTGCGGTTTCCCGGCAGCCAACTGCATGCCATAAGTTCGTTGCGACGCATAAGTTCGCGGCCGGTATCGGTTTCGGTTAAGGTTGTGGTGTACGTTTTGGTTCCGTCGGCTGCCAAACAGTCGCTTAGCGTTATTAGATATTTGCCTGTAGGCGAAAGACTGGCTTGCAGGTAATGGTTGCCTAACAGCATGTCTGCCATTACGTAAGGACGCTTTCCGGTAGGGTTAATGCTGAGTTGTTGAAGGTTTTTGCCGACGAGTTTAATGTCGAAGCTGTCTTTACTGGTTTTGTCAGTGAGTGTGAGTAAACATACTTCGGCCCGGCCTGGAGCCAATTTGAAACGATGGTCGGTGCAAGTCACATTATTTACATACAAGCGGTAGTTAGCCAGACTTTTAATAGCAAAGGTACCTTCGGTATAGCGCGATGCTTCAACACTAAAGCGTAGCAGGCGCAGTGCAGGTAATGAGTCGGATTTGATGGTGAGTGGCTCCCCCTTTTTGACTATGTTGCTATGAAGATTATTGTGCAGCGAACTTTGACCTACAAGACCGGAGTTTGCCTGTAAGATTTCGGTGCTGTCGAAAACCTTTCCCGCCATATTGAGCGAGTCGGTAAAGTAGGGTTGCTGTATAGCAAAGGGTCCCTCAACTTGTGCTTGTGGTACACAGAGGGTGTCGGCTGTGGTGGCCGAAATGCTTAATAGCAAGGATAAAAGCATGGGTATTACGAAGGTTAAGGTTGATTTAAAGGTCAAAGTGCCTGCCCACCAGGGCAGGCGCTTTGAGTTTGGGTAGATTTGGAAGAGGCATTTGCCGTTATGGATAAAATAGTTTATTGCCATCAATGGTATTCCTCAATAAAAGGCAAACGCATGAGCTAACGTCCAAACATTTAAACGTCAGTTCTGAAGTTAAGTATGTTTTTCAGACGAGGGTGTTATGTATGCAATTAAAGTCCTTCGCGCTGGCGTCCCATTAACTGAAAGTCTTTTTTGCGTAACTTAAAACTGTTCGTAAGGTATTTATCGCGTACTACTTGATTTTCGGCCAGCTCCTCAGGCGTACCTTGAAAGAGTATGCGTCCTTCGAAAAGCAGGTAGGCACGGTCGGTGATACAGAGCGTTTCCTCGACGTTGTGGTCAGTGATGAGAATGCCGATGTTGCGGTCTTTGAGTTTCCATACAATGTATTGGATATCTTCGACAGCAATAGGGTCGACACCGGCAAAGGGTTCGTCGAGCATGATGAATTTAGGGTCGATGGCCAAACAGCGGGCAATTTCGGTGCGGCGGCGCTCACCACCCGAGAGTTGGTCACCAAGGTTTTTACGTACTTTTTGCAGGCGAAACTCGGCTATAAGGCTTTCCAGCTTTTCGCGCTGGTATTCTTTGTCGCGGCCGGTGAGTTCAAGCACAGAAGCGATGTTGTCCTCTACACTCATCTTACGGAATACCGAGGCCTCTTGTGCCAGGTAGCCGATACCCTTTTGTGCACGTTTGTACACCGGGTCTTTAGTGATTTCGTGATTGTCAAGAAAGATGCGTCCGTCGTTGGGAACAACCAGTCCGGTAGTCATGTAGAACGAGGTTGTTTTACCGGCACCATTAGGGCCCAGCAGTCCTACAATCTCTCCTTGTTTCACATCGAACGACACACCATTCACCACGGTGCGTTTGCCATATTTTTTGACCAATCCCTCAGAGCGTAGAACCATGCGTTCGGTTTTGAGTTCCGAAGCCTGTGGCTCGATATCGGTGCTTCCGGCAGGTTGTATATGTTCAGAAACTGCTATCATAGGGTATATAGACCTAAAAGCGGCAGTGCCGTCTTGTTAAGAGACGGCATGCGCTGCAGGTATAATGAGTTAGATTTCGGCATTTTCGTAGAGGAAGCGCTTAATGCTGCGTTTAGGAGTCTTTTCGAATTCACTATCGTATATTTTGAATCCGGCCAAACGTTCGTAAGCGGCAACCATTTCGTTAAGGTCCTTGCGGTTTTGCTCCATGGCCATACGAAGTCCTGATTCATCAAGTCCGTCGCGTTTAGCTTCGTCGAAGTCGGGATAAATTAGGGCATAGAGTTTCTCTCCCTTTTGTATCACAATGCTTTCGTTGACGTAGGGCAAGGTGTTCAGTTTGTCCTCAATCTCTTCGGGATAGATGTTTTGTCCTGAAGCTCCGAGCAACATGTTCTTGCTGCGTCCGCGAATAAAGAGGTTGCCCTGTTCATCAATTACTCCCAGGTCGCCGGTGTGATACCAGCCTTCGCTGTCAAGGGTGGTGCGAGTGGCCTCTTCGTTCTTAAAGTATCCAAGCATCACGTTCGCTCCGCGTGTCAGAATTTCGCCTACCACGTTTTGCGGGTCAGGACTGTCAATTTTAACTTCCATGCGCGGTGCTGCCTTACCGCAGGAGCCTTTACGGAAGTCCTTCCAGTCTGCATAGGTGATGATGGGAGCACACTCCGTAGCACCATAACCAACGGTATAGGGGAAACCTATACGATTGAGCAGGCCTTCGACCTCGCTATTGAATGCGGCGCCACCAATAATAATTTCGTAGAATTTACCACCGAAGGCCTCAACAAGCTTTTCGCGAATTTTATCGAAGATGCGGTCGCTGATAAGGGGCAGTTTGAGCAGCACCTTCATGCTTGGGGTTTGCAGTTTGGGCAGCACGTTTTTCTTGATGATTTTTTCGATAATCAGCGGCACGGAAATAATGATGGCCGGCTTGATTTCGCTAAAGGCATTGAGCACAATCTTGGGCGAGGGGATGCGTGTAAGATAGTACACATGGCAACCATGAAGGAATTCAAAGATAAATTCAAAGGCCATGCCGTACATGTGGGCCAGAGGCAACATTGAGATAACGCTGTCGCCGCACTTTACTGTTTTGCCTAACACTTGTTCGGCAAACAGGTAGTTGGACCACAGGGCACGGAAGGGTATCATTACGCCCTTTGAATTGGAAGTTGTGCCGCTTGTGTAGTTGATGAGAGCCAAATCGTCGGGCGATCCGGTATGTGGGTAATTAACATGTTCCTTGCGGAAGTACTTGGGGTACTTGCGTCCAAAGAGTTCGTTCAGACGCTCGCGGGCATCGGCGAGTTTATCTGTACGCGAAACAAGCAACGAATAGTCGGGGATGCTGATGATTCCCTCTAATTGGGGCATAGCTTCAGCGTTGATTTCGGGCCAAACCATATCGCCTGCAAACAGCAGTTTTGACTCGGAGTGGTTTACAATGTCGTGTACTTGCTGGGCCTTGAACTCATGCAAAATAGGTACTGCTACTGCCCCATAGCTTAATATAGCTAAAAAGGCTGTAGACCAATTTGCACTGTTACGGCCGCAAAGGGCAATTTTATCGCCCTTTTGCACACCGGCGTTCTCAAATAGAATATGGAGTTTCTCGATCTTACGTGCAACGTCCTTGTACTGCAGGGTGACACCCTGGTAGTCAGTCAGTGCATCAAGGTCCCAATGCTGCTGAAGGCTTTGTGCAATGAGGGAAACGAAATCAGTGTATTTTTCCATGCTGGGGTAATGTGTATGCAGAGTATAGGCTGTAAGCTACGATATCGGCAGAGGAACCAAGCATAAAGGCAAAAACGTAGCTTACAAGTATTCGCCCAAAATCCGCACAATGGTATATGTTTTGTGCAAAAGTAGTAAAAAATCGACGATTTCAAAGAACGGTGTGTGATATTTATTGTTGCTAAGGGGCTTTTCGGACGAAAAAGACGTACTTTTGCAGCGTTTTATACCCTTAGGGTAGCTTGAATTATAAACAATGAAGAGAAATACAAAAAGGGCAGTTGCCGGATTTTTGGCGGCTGTAGCAGTAGCGGGAGGTTTTGGCTGGTGGATGTTTTTTTCGGCCATCAACGCAAATCATTCGTCCAGTTACTTGTATGTAGATGCCGACGATAATCTTGACTCGGTATATGTGAAGATGAAGCCGACGGCAGGTGCGGGCTCTATGTTGGGTGTGCGTATGGGGGCAAAGTTGCTCGGACTCGAAAAGCGTTTAAAACCCGGACGCTATGCGATGGGGCCTGACGTCAGTACACTGCAACTGTTGCGTAGCTTGCGCAGCGGGCTACAAGTGCCTGTGAAATTGACCATACCCGTTACGCATACTGTGCAGATGTTGGCCGGACGGCTTTCGAAGGAACTTATGGCAGATTCGACAACTTTGGCTCATGCCTTTACCGACTCTTTGTTGCTTAGGCAACTTGATGTAGACACTGCTACCGTGCCCTGCTTGTTTTTACAGGATACATACGAGGTGTATTGGGACATATCTCCCGAAAAGTTACTCCGCCGCATGAAGCAGGAGCACGATGCTTATTGGACACCCGAAAGAGTGGCAAAGGCACAGCGCCTGGGGTTGAAACCCGACGAAGTGTTTACATTGGCGTCAATAGTGGAGCGTGAGTCGGCAAACGAGGCTGAACGCCCGGCCATTGCGGGGATGTACTTGAACCGTTTAAAGCAGGGAATGAAGTTGCAAGCCGATCCGACGGTGAAGTTCGCGTTGCGTAATTTTGCGTTGTGCCGCATTATGCATAACCACCTGCTTGTTGATAGTCCGTATAATACGTACCTTCATCCAGGGTTGCCTGCCGGCCCCATCAGCATTCCTTCGAAAAATGCAATCGAGTCGGTTCTAAACGCCCAAAAGCACGCCTATATATATATGTGTGCCAAGGAGGACTTTTCGGGTACCCACAACTTTGCCGAAACTTATGAAGAACATATGAAAAATGCCCGACGCTATGCAGAAGCGCTCAATAAACGCGGTGTGAAGTAGCAGGAAAGTGTGCGCTAACTATGAAGCGGACATGGGTAAATATCCTTTAACAGCCATTGCCATGATAAATACTTTACGTATGTTTTTACTGCTGTTTGCAGTACAAACCCTGGGTGCTAAAGCCCAGTGTATTGACAGTTTGTTTGCGCAGGTGCCGATTGCTGTGATGCCTTTGTTGGACGAAACTTCCCGGCTCGACTTGATAGATCTTTACAACAGCAAACTCCCGGCGAAAGCTGAAAATCGCTATGGAGGACAGTCGGAATTGCTGGAAAAGACACCACAATTTATGCGTTTGCGGAGCAGTGGAGTAGGAGAGTGGCAATTTAGGCTTTTGCCTGCAGAACGCGATACCTTAATAGCTTGTATAAGATCAGTAAAGTCGGAGGGGGTGAACTCCTGGCTCGAAGTTTACAACCGGCATTGGAAACGTGTGAAGATAGAATTGCCCAATCCGCCTTTTAGTAGTTTCTATGTTCCTGTAGCTCATTTATCGCCCATGCGCGAACAAGTGTTGGGCGAAATGTTGCGTGAGGCACCCATTCAACTGGAGTTTAACGACAAAGCTCCAACGCTTACTTGCAGTATCAGTACTGAAGGACTTTCAGAAGAGGATAAGGCTGATGCGCAGTTGTGTTTACATCCGGTAGTGTATGAGTGGGTTGACGGAAAGTTTGTATTGCGAACAAGTCAGCCTGTGCACCGCAGGCATCCGGCAAAACAGAACGAAATAAGTCCAACTGCCCAACCGGCACATAGCTCGCATCCTTGAATGGGTAATTGTAGCAAACTTATGCGGCCCCGTCTTTGCAATCAAAGATGGGGCCGCATGTTGATAGATTTACACAGCGTGTGAAAAGTTTTGCATGCACATCGCTGCAAAGACTAAACTGCCAGTATTAACGTGCAATCTGCCTCCTCCCCTAGGTATATCCGAAGGGGAGGAGGTAAATATGCGTATAGCAGTGTGCTTTGATGACGTTTTATTTTTTTTGGAACTCCTTGGCTAAACCTCCCTCTGAAGTTTCGCGATAGAGCGAAGGAAGGTCGTGTCCTGTTTGTTTCATTACGTCAACTGTTTTGTCGTAGGGAATGCGGTGAATACCATCGGCAAAAGTAGCATATACATTGGCATCGAGAGCACGTGCTGCAGCATGAGCGTTACGTTCAATGCATGGAATTTGAACCAAGCCGCATATGGGGTCGCAGGTCATTCCTAAATGGTGTTCAAGTCCCATCTCGGCAGCATATTCAATGGTAGCCAGCGACCCGCCAAAAGTATAATTGGCAGCTGCGGCAGCCATGGCACAAGCAACGCCTACTTCAGCCTGACATCCGGCTTCGGCACCCGAAATAGAGGCACGGCTCTTGGCTATGTTGCCAATAAGGCCCGCTGTAGCCAATGCGTGGAGTATACGCCGAAGAGGAAAACGCCGCGTTTTTTGAATGTGATACAGCACAGCAGGAACTACTCCGCTGGCACCACAGGTAGGAGCCGTTACAATGGTTCCGCCCGATGCATTCTCTTCGCTGACGGCCAGTGCGTACGAAAACACCAAACCACGTGACTGCAGGTTCGAGCCATAGCCCATGGCACGTATGTAATAGTCGGGGGCCTTGCGCCGCAACTTTAAATCGCCGGGCAATACGCCTTCGTGTTCAATGCCGCGTTCGACAGCGGCACACATGGTGTGCCACACTTCGCTTAGGTAATCCCAGATTTCGGGACCTTCGCACTTCTCAACGTATTCCCAATAGCCTATGCCGTGGTTCTCGCACCATTGTTTAATGTCGTTCAGGCTGTCATGTTCGTAGACGTCGGGGGTTTCGGTTTGTACCTTTCCTTCCTCAACCAGTGCGCCGCCTCCTACGCTGTACACAGTCCAGGCTTCGGTGTAGCTGCCGCGTTGGGTATGTACTTCGAACTTCATACCGTTGGGGTGAAACGGTAGAATGATTTCGGGATGCCATACAATCTCGGTACGATGCTTGCCTAATACTTCGTAAATGGCAGCATCAGTAAGGTGTCCCTTGCCTGTGGCTGCCAGACTTCCGTAGAGTGTTACGCGGAAGGAGTGCGCATCGGGGTGGCGGTGCAGGTAGCGTTCAGCAGCCAGACGCGGAGCCATGGTGTGACTTGATGAAGGGCCGCGTCCGATGCGGTAAAGTTCTTTTAATGATTTCACTTGCTATGTTTAATTATAGGGTTGGTTTGCTTTAGGTGTGGTGCCTTGCTTGCTTACACCTTGATGAAGCCGCGGCGGTAGGCCACAAGCAGCTTTTCAAGGTCGGCTATCTGTTCGCGCAGGATAACGCCCTTGTCGGTATCGTTGACCATGGCGCGATGGCCCATCATCTCGACAATTTGGGTGGTTGACTGGATGTCGGTACCATTGAGTATAGCCTCGTCGGTCGAGGTGAACGGGGCGTGCTGTACCAGTTGAAATCCGCGTGAGTGATATACCAAAGTGTAGCCTGCAATACCCGTAGTGTCGTGGTAAGCCTTGGCAAATCCACCGTCAATGACCATGAGGCGGCCGTCAGCCTTGATGGGGTTTTCGCCATTGGAAGCACGTACGGGCACGTGGCCGTTGATGATGTGACGGTGCTTGCCCTTGACGTTGAAGGCATCCATTAGGCTGTCGCAAACATCGGCGTTGTCGCGCAGGCGGTAATACCAGCCTTTTTCTTCTTTATGGGTAGCCTTGTCATCAATAAAATAGCGCTCAAAGGTGGCCATTTTCGACTTGTCGAACAAGGGTGAGTCAGGACCGCACCACAGGTACCAGAAGTAGTCGCAGGCACGGGCACGTTCGGAGGGTTCGGCTTCTTCATCGTATGCCAGGCGCACAATCTGTTCGATGCGGTCGAGCAGGTCCTTGCCGGCTGCACGCTGCCCCTCGACAATCAGTTCCTTAAGCGAGCCGTCCTCATTCATCGGAACAGAGGCATGGAACAGTAGATTGGAGTTGTATATGCCGTACATAGTGCCATGTATGAGCAGCTGGCGCACATGGGCTTGCAGGTGGTCGGAAATCATGAACGAGTGGCACAGACGGTCCATCAGTTCGGCCTCTTCGTGCGATAGATTGTAAGGATTGGCAGGGTCGATGGTCGGGAAGTTGGTGTCCTTGAGCGGATACACCTGATCGCCCACCTTGCAGGTATCCTTCTCAAAATCGATACCCGCAAGCAGCGCGCGGTCGTTCATGTTCCATTCCGGATGCTTCTGGTAGAGTTGTCCCTCCAGCTTAAACTGAATAATGGCCATAGCTTTGTGCATCTGCGCAATCAGTTTGCAGCTCTTCTCGTCCGGCTTGCGGTTTGGGTCTTCTATCTTGGGGTAGAAGATGGTGCAGGGGTCGTTGCCGTAGGTTTCCATGGCAAAGGTTACCAAGGGCACCATGTTGATGCCGTAGCCCTCTTCGAGAGTCTGGGTGTTGGCATAGCGGAACGAAAGGCGCAGCACCGAGGCTATGCAGGTTTCGTTTCCTGCGGCAGCTCCCATCCACAGCATGTCGTGGTTGCCCCATTGGATGTCCCAGTTATGATAGGTGGTAAGAGTGTCCATGATGAGGTGCGCACCGGGTCCGCGGTCGAAGATGTCGCCTAGAATATGGAGTTGGTCGATAGAGAGGCGCTGGATGAGTTTGCAGATGGCCTCGACAAAGCCGGCTGCGCGGCCTGTACCGATAATGGTTTGGATAATGACACCCACGTAGGCCTGCTTGTTGCGGTCGTCCGAACTTTCGTGCAGGAGTTCCTCAATAATGTAGGCAAACTCAGGCGGCAGGCTTTTACGTACTTTGGAACGTGTGTACTTTGACGAAACGTTGCGGCAAACAGCAATGAGTTGATTGAGTGTTGTTTGATAGTAGTCCGCAAGGTTGTGGTCGTTTTGTTTAACTAACTCCAGTTTCTGCTTGGGGTAGTATATCAGCGTGCAAAGTTCTCTGATTTCCTTCTCACGCAACGTATTACCGAAAATTTCCTTGACCTTTCGCTTGATGTTTCCTGATGCGTTGCGTAGTACATGCTGGAAGGCTTCGTTTTCGCCGTGGAGATCGGCAAGAAAATGCTCGGTAGGTTTTGGAAGGTGGAGAATTGCTTCCAGATTAATGATTTCGGTCGTTACTTTGGGTATTGACGGAAAATCGCGTGCAAGCAGCTTAAGATAGCGCATGTCGGCATTGATGCTGCGGTTGGAGATAGTTGGTTTCGGCATATGGAATTAGAATTAAAATGGTAAGTGTCTTGCTTTGGCAATGAGGTGTAAGTGTTCGCTCTGAACAATTTTGTAAGCTAATATCTTCTGCAGGCATTCTGGTTAATGCTACGAAGGATAGGCAAACATTTTGTAATAGTGAACCTATTCCCGTTTGTCAGCTCCCCACATAAGTTTGTTGCGCAAAGTTTCGAAAAAATGGCGATGCTCAATCTTAATAACCTTGATGGTATGAGGGGCTCTGCGTAGCGTAACTATTGTGCTGTCAGGCAACGATTCGCTTTGACCGTCGCAAGATAGCATAAAATAACGACTTCGGCTCGAAATTTCGAGACGTATTTCTACATCATCACGAACAACTACGGGACGAACCGATAAACTGTGTGGTGCAATAGGTGAAATGCAGAAGGTACCGGACTGCGGAAAGAGTATGGGACCACCCACGCTGAGCGAGTAACCTGTAGACCCCGTAGGCGTTGATATAATCAATCCGTCTGACAAATAATTGGTTAAAAATTGATTGTCGACAAAAGTCCTTATTTCTATAAGCGATGAGTTGTCGTGCTTCAGTATAGCTACTTCGTTGAGTGCATATGGATAAAAAACTGCGGGCTCGCCATTTATGCCAATGGCAAGCACTTTGCGTTTTTCAACGATGTAATCGCCTCTGCACAAAGCTTCGAGCGAAGAATCGATAGTCTCGGACGATACATCGGCCAAAAAACCTAGCCGACCGGTATTAATGCCTAAAATGGGGATGTTGCTACATCCTATTTTAGCTGCAGTGCCTAAAAAAGTGCCGTCTCCACCTATAGAGATAGCAACATCTGCTTCATAGCTCCACGTATGGTCAAATAATGAATAAGCAGACAGGTTGATGCCTATTTCACGTTCAATGAACTGAGCAAACTCCTTTTCAAGGCTTATTTGTACGCCAAGCTCTTTCAATTTCCGGATAATTGTGGCTACCGACTGAATCTTTTTGGTTTGATAAACATTGCCAAATAAAGCCACACGGAGATGAGAGTAGGTCATTCTGCTGGAATTTTAGTTTAAAAAGGCGTTGAGTCCTTTAATTTAACGTTTGTTGCTGCTGCAATCGGCTAAAAAGTCGTAATTTTGCTCTTTGAAAAAAGGTGGAACATCAATTTGAAGCAACGAAATCCTACATGGTCATGTAGGGCGTGCAATACTTTCCTGTCTTCAAATTACTGCCTGCAAAGACTAAACTATTGAAGATTTACTGAGTTCGAAGTGCTATTCCCCCCGATAATAGCAATAAATCAGGGTGATGGCAAGACTTTCTCTGCAAGAGCGACAGCAAAAATACATCTTTCATTGGAATAAAGGTTCTACTGACATGACAAAATTAAGTGTAAACATCAATAAAGTAGCAACGTTGCGTAATGCACGCGGCAATAATAACCCTCACGTAGTAAATGTTGCTTTAGATTGTGAGCGCTTCGGCGCACAGGGTATAACAGTTCATCCTCGTCCCGACGAGCGTCATATCCGCCGTCAAGATGTACGCGAACTGCGTCCGTTGCTTCGTACAGAATTCAACATAGAGGGTTACCCGACGCCGGAATTTTGTGAGTTGGTGCTTGAGGTAAAACCAACTCAGGTAACACTTGTTCCTGATGCTCCTGACCAGTTGACTTCTAATCATGGATGGGATACGCGTAAATACCAGGATTTTCTAAAGCCGATTATAGCAAGATTTCGCGAGGCCGGCATACGGGTAAGTTTGTTTATTTCGCCAGATAATGAAATGGTTGATTATGCCAAGATGGCAGGAGCCGACCGGGTGGAATTGTATACAGAACCTTATGCTTCGGGTTATGCAATTGACCGGGCGTCAGCTATAGCTCCTTTTGTAAAGGCTGCCGAACATTGTCGGGCTATTGGCTTGGGCTTGAATGCCGGACATGACCTGAGTTTGGAGAATCTTGCTTTCTTTCATCAAATGATACCCTGGGTAGATGAGGTAAGTATCGGTCATGCCTTGATTAGCGATGCGCTTTATTTAGGATTGCATGAAACGATACAAAAGTATTTGCAATGCCTTCGCTAAGGGGATTGCAGGGTTAACTGTGTGCAAATACCTATAACGATAACACAATTACAAAATAATGATTTACTTATTCTTAGCTGACGGTTTCGAAGAAATTGAAACATTTGGAACGATAGATATTCTGAGACGCTGCAATTTGCAGGTTCAGACTCTGAGCATCACAGGCCGGCGTATCGTAACGAGCGCTCGCGGTATAGTTGTAAAAGCTGATAGTCTTTTTCGTAAGAACCACATGCCTTATTGCGATGCATTGATATTGCCTGGAGGTTTGAAAGGTGCTGAAACAATGGCTAAAAATACACTTTTGCGTGCAGCTATTGTTCAGCAGGCGGCGCAGGGTGTTATTATTGCTGCCATATGTGCAGCTCCGATGGTTTTGGGAACAACCGAAGTGCTTAAGCGCAAGCATGCTACTATCTACCCGGGTATGGAGAGCTACATACCGAATGCCATATATCATAGTGATGCCTTTGTTGTTGAACACGACAATATTATAACAGCATGTGGCCCCGCAGCTACACATCTTTTTGCTGTGACAATAGCCCGCAAATTGGTGAATAATCTAAGCATAGTTGATGAAGTAGAGCGTGGTATGTGCTATACCGGACACACTCCTACGGCTGAGCAAGTGCTGAGATTTTAATTGTATCACAAAGATAGAATAATGATTTAGTACAGCCCCCTCAAATGGCGGAACTATTTGGATTTGACGGATATGACAGGACCAAAACATAAGGCACAGTACGGCCGGATGCAAGTCTGAGGCATAGTCGTCAAATCCATTTTTTGTAAAAACTAAAGCATACAGTTTTAACTATTCACAATGTCCTGGTTTGCGTGAAACACTCCCTGGATAACTCTGCTATAGATTCATCTATAAACGTATAACATTCTCTCTTCGCAATGAATCCCTTACAAACCGATATCATGTACCTTAAAGGCGTAGGGCCAGTTCGCGCCAAAGTACTGAAAGATGATTTAGGTATTCATACTATCCGTGATTTGCTTTATCACTTTCCTTACAAGTATATCGACCGAAGCGTGATACACCATGTGACCGACCTCATGGAGGGCATGCCTTACGTGTTGTTGCGTGGACAGATTGTTGCAAAAAATATAGAGGGGACCGGCCGACGTGAAAGGTTAGTTGCTGTATTTTCTGATGGTACGGGTTATGTCGAGCTGGTGTGGTTTAATAGTATAAAGCATCTTGACAAGAGTCTGAAGTTTAATCATACCTACTTGTTGTTAGGAAAACCTAATAACTTTAACGGACGAATAAACATTGCTCATCCAGAGTTGGAGGATTATGATGCTGTATCGCATAAGCCGCTTACCATGCAACCGCATTATCATACTTCAGAAAGGATGAAGCGGCAGTCTTTTACATCACATGTTATATCGGATTTGGTAGCGCGCGCGTTTGAATTGTTAGGCAATAAACCTTTGGCTGAAACCCTGCCGCCTTATCTTACCGAACGCTATAAGTTGCTATCGCTCGATCAAGCTTTACATACGGTGCATAATCCCTCATCGGCAACTGCTTTGCCCGAGGCTTCAAGGCGCTTGAAGTTTGAAGAACTCTTTTATTTGCAATTGGACATTTTGCGCTATACGCAGCAGCGCAAAATGATGTATGCCGGCTATGTTTTTAAGTGTGTGGGCGATATGTTTATGCGTTTTTTCAATGAGCGCTTGCCTTTTGAACTTACCAATGCGCAAAAGCGAGTAGTGCGCGAAATAAGGCATGACATGGCTACCGGTCGCCAAATGAATAGATTGCTGCAAGGAGATGTTGGCAGTGGAAAAACTATGGTTGCACTCCTTTGTTGTCTGTTGGCTATCGATAATCGCTTTCAAGCTTGCATCATGGCACCAACAGAAATTCTTGCTGAGCAGCATTTTGCCTCTATTACCGAGTACTTGGGTAACCTGCCGGTAAAAGTTGAACTCCTTACCGGTAATGTGAAGGGTAAACAGCGTAAGGCGGTATTGGAAGGAACGGCTGATGGTTCTGTTCGTATACTGGTTGGTACCCATGCCTTGATAGAACCATCGGTTTCGTTTTTGAATCTTGGACTTGTGGTTATTGATGAGCAACATCGTTTCGGTGTCAAACAGCGTGCTACTTTATGGACTAAGAATATCTGCCCACCACATATTTTGGTAATGACAGCAACCCCCATACCGCGTACTTTGGCTATGACGGTGTATGGTGACCTGGATGTAAGCGTGATTGATGAACTTCCACCAGGTCGAAAACCCATACAAACGGTGCATTATCGTCAATACGATCGTGCTAAACTTTATCAAGGTGTGCGTTATCAGTTGCAACTCGGTAGGCAGGTATATGTGGTATATCCTTTAATAAAGGAAAATGAAAAGCAAAACCTGCACGATCTTGAAACAGGTTATAATCAGTTAATAGAACTTTTCCCGGAATATAAAGTAGGCATGGTGCATGGAAAAATGAAGCCTGCAGACAAAGAGGAGGCGATGCAACGTTTTAAACGAGCAGAAACTCAGATTCTTGTTTCAACAACAGTAATAGAGGTGGGAGTGAACGTGCCAAACGCCTCGGTCATGGTGATAGAAAATGCTGAACGCTTTGGATTGGCTCAGTTACATCAATTAAGAGGGCGCGTTGGGCGCGGGTCTGACCAATCCTATTGCATACTTATGACTAATAACAAGTTAAGCGAAACTACTCAGCGGCGTATGCAGGTGATGGTAGATAGTACAGATGGATTTGTTATAGCAGAAGAAGACTTGAAATTGCGTGGTCCGGGCGACTTGGAGGGTACTGCGCAAAGCGGTATGCCCTTTGATTTGAAGATTGCCAATATTGTAAAAGACCGGGACTTAATGGAAGTGGCACGTGAAGCAGCTGCTGATATTATTGCAAAGGATCCGGGTGAGTGTCTACCTCAAAACGAGGTTGTATGGTCGCAACTTAAGTTACTTAAAAAAACAATGACCAATTTTTCAGTCATCTCTTAGAAGATAGCTAGTATTTTATACTTACAAACAATTTTATGCTTAGACGCTTCAGTTTACTTGCATTTGCAAAGGAGTGGACACTACCTATAGCCATAGGTTGGGGAGTGCTATCGTATCTTGTTTTCTCAAGTTGTAGCTTTTTCAACGTTGTCCGCCCCTATGCTTGGCACATGGTTTCGGTGATACAGCCATTGCTGATATTTACCATGTTATTTCTGTCGTTCTGTAAGATAGATTATCATGCTCTGCGTCCCCGTCGCATGCATGCATGGATGTTGCTGGTTCAATGCAGTCTTTTTGCTTTGCTTACATGGTTGCTTTACGATTTTCCGTCTTTGTTCGGACGTGTGTGGATAGAAGGCGCCATGCTTTGCTTGATATGTCCTACGGCTACTGCAGCAGCTGTGGTTACTCAAAAATTGCAAGGCGACGCAGCTGATGTGACAATGTATACCATCTTGATAAATCTTTCGGCGGCAGTGCTTGTGCCATTAGCCATACCGCTGATTCATCCCAGTGAAGGACAAGGCTTTATGACTTCCTTTGTATTAATATTGAGCAAGGTCTTTCCAATGTTGATATGCCCTCTGTTAGCTGCATTACTGGTACGTTACTTCTTCCCTCGTTTGCATAAACTGTTGGCAGCAAGCCGTGATTTGGCTTTTTATCTTTGGGCAGTAGCCTTAAGTATAGCTATGGCTGTTACTACGCGCAGTATTGCTCACAGTTTGTGTTCTACATCAGACCTTGTGGCTTTGGCGTTGGTGTCGTTGGCTTGCTGTATGTTACAGTTTTTGGTTGGGCGTAAAATAGGCAAATACTATGGTCGCACTATCAGTGGTTCGCAAGGTCTGGGGCAAAAGAACACGGTGTTTGGTATTTGGTTGGGTTATACCTTCTTTAACCCTGTTACTTCGCTGGCTGGTGGCTTTTATTGCATTTGGCATAATTTGTATAATACATGGCAGATGCATCAAATGAATAGACACCCGAAGCAGTTCTGAGCAGAGAACTTCGGGTGTCTATTGTCATTAAATTTATACTAGTGAAGAAATGTGTGAGCAAGGAATGGTTATCGTGCCAAGGTCTATCATTGCATTGAACATAGCAGCTTCTGAAAAATTGCTTAAATCTTCGGGTCTTATATCTCTTTCCTTCAAACAGCCGCATTCAAGCAGATATTGTCGCATGATGCCAGCTAAAAGAGGTGTGCTCGGAGTGTACCATTCAGAACCATCGTTAAATGCAATATTTGTATACGAGGTGTCAGTAATCAGTCCATTGCGTACTATGAGTATTTCATCGCAGTTGCCCCGTCGATTTTGTAATTTGGCAAGGCAACTGCGATTTTCGAATTTATAGCTATAGTCTATATTGTTGTCGGCTACCAGTTGCAGAGATTTTATAGTCCGTATATTGTAGGGATGATAAGCCACTTCAGTATGGCCTTGTGTGTCGTAGCAAATACGTGTTTTGTAAAGTCCCTGATGCGGTATGTCGTTGAGCAATAGCTCTATTCGGGGCACTTTGATATGGGGAGCAAAATGTGCCAATGTGCGCTCAAGGCGTTGCTGGTGGAGGTTGAGACGGAATATTTGACCATCAGCTATACGGATGGTTTCAACGAATTGGCACATAGGTCTTCTGTTGTACTTCGTTATACTCTTTTTCCCATTGGCTGCGTGCTGTAATGCCACCTCCAGCTTTGAAGTAGAGTTGTTCGTTTTCTTGATCTATAAAGCGTATCATTACAGAGCTGTCAAGACGGTTGCCATCACACCATCCCATTACGCCAGTATAGAATCCTCGGTCGTAGTTTTCAGCCTCGCTAATGACTTTGATAGTTTCGGATTTGGGTGCGCCGGTTATTGAGCCTGCCGGAAGTTGTGAAAATAGTATGTCACCTACCTGTAAGTGCCAATCATCGGGCAATAAGCCGCGTACTTCAGAGCTGGTTTGGAAAATGTTGCCCTTATTTGTGTGCAAAAGGTCAGTATAGCGGTAGCGTTCAACCCATACTTTGTTTGATACCAGATTAAGGTCATGGCTGATTAAGTCTACCACTGATTGATGTTCTTCAGCTTCTTTTACATCGTTCATAATTGTTTCGAGCGCTCCCGGTTGGTCGGCATTGATGGTTCCTTTCATGGGATATGAACTAATTTCGCCGTTTTCGATGCGTACAAATATTTCAGGCGAGAAGCATACCAGTGTATCTTTCAGCCAAAGTTTGTATCGGGCTTCAGAACGGCAAAATATGTCGTGAAGCGTAAGGTTGGTATGTAAGGGGATACGGCATGTCAAGTTGATGAGGCTGATTGCTCCTGATTGTAAGTGTTTTTTGACGATTTCAAAGCTTTTTCGGTAGTCGGCTGCAGTGAGAAAGTCTCCCAGCCAACTCACGGGGTTTGTGTTTTGAGCTTTTGCATTGGCAGCATTGCTTATTTCACCGAAATCAAAGAGGCATTCTTCTGGATTAACCTCGCTAACAGGTAGCACGATGCTGTTCTCTGCTGCGTAGTCAATTATAAAGATGAATGGTATGTGTGCTTTTGAAAGCTCGTTCATACGAGCTATAGCGTTTTTTTTGTTCAAATATTTCATAGTTATCGGTATTTTAAATATAACATTGCTCCTTAGTCTGTTTAGCAGCTATCTCATATTGGTGCTAGATAGTTTAAGACTTGTTGAGCGGAGCAAAGTTAGAAAAAACGCGCAGAAGTGTATAGTTTTTATTGTAAAAAACTTTTGCTGTTCTTGAGAGGTATGTTTGTGGGTATAAAGGCAAAATTACAGAACAATTAAATAAAAGTATTCGTCCCTTGATTTATATGCGGCATGTTTGATTCTTAATCTAAGGATATGATTAAGGCATAAAGCATAAATTTGTTGTTATGGTAATTGCATATCGTAGAAGTCAGGAATATCGTGCAAGTAGTCCACACGCATAGTTTGATAGTCAATATGACAGCAATAGTGCGATAATCCGTTGCTTACTATCAAGAATTCGGCACGAAGTACGCTGTTATAGGCATAAATCTGTTGAAAAACCTGTTGCGTAATTTGTATATCAGGAGCTTTGTACTCAACAATTACTTGCGGTTTGCCTCCTATGCGGTGGTAGAGAACACTGTCGCATCGACGTTTTGTGCCACCCACTTCAATAGTTACTTCGTTGGCAAGCAATGCTGCCGGATAGTGTTTTTGAGCTACTAAGTAGTGCGTAAAGTGTTGACGTACCCACTCCTCGGGGGTTAGACATACAAAGCGTTTGCGCAGAAAATCGTAAATAGTTGTACGTCCATCCTTTTGACTAAGTTTTACATCGAATGGGGGAAGGTTTAGTTTCATGTTGGTCGAGATAAGAGGTATTATGGCTTTATTGGGTATTTTGTCAAGGATTTGGCTGAATTTTTGTATAAATACGTTTTGAGGATTTTGTTATAGGGGTACACTGTGTGGTTTGTAGTATGCTGTGTAGCTAGGATTTGTTATCGTTAGCATTTTCAAGTGGTAGTAGCATTGGTATGGGATTTTCTTGGCAAAGGTAGCTATTTTTAATGGGGGTTCTACCGTAATTAGTGTAAATTAACTATGCTCATATCCAGACCTCCGTAA
>Freddie_p2__coassemble_1295_pt1 | contig 68136 bp, 58 predicted proteins | sample Freddie_p2__metabat2_high_PE_021 | metagenome-assembled genome bin Freddie_p2 | reverse complement strand
TAAGTCCATCGGCAGAATTAAGTATGCACTAAATTAATTCCGCCAACGGGTAAAGGATTTATTATACATACTAAATTAAAAGAACCTACACAAACTCACTACTTTTAAGGCTAAAGAGTATACAAACAAAGAATTAAGTTTATTTATGGAATAAGAAAAACGATGCTTCGGTCGAAGCATCGTTTAATAATGAGGTATTACCCAAACTATAGTATACTCTCCTACAATCTAGGTTATGCTTTGAGTAGTTCTTGCAAACTATACCATCATTTGAACTACAGATTTCGATTAACTACAAAATCAATATAGCCCTTCAGAGCCTGTTTTACTTCAAGATTATTCCAGTATTCGAGCAAGTTTATGGCTTCATCTTGCAAAGCCTTCATCTTTTTCTCAGCATAAGTTATGCCTCCTGCCTCTTTGGTATAGGCTACTAATTTTTCGATTTCATCGGTTGTAGCTTCGCCGCTCTTTACATGTTTTGCCCAAAGGCGCACCTCTTCGCTGTCGGTATGCGTTACGGCATAAATGGCAGGCAATGTGAGTTTTCCTTCCATCATGTCGTTATAAGTAGGCTTACCTATAGCGCTTTCAGCATAGTAATCGAAGATATCATCGCGTATTTGAAAGCAAATACCAACGATTTCACCGAGTTTTCGGGCACGCTGCACATATTCGTCCGAACCTCCTGCCGATATAGCCCCCAGTTCGGCACATGCCGCAAAAAGGGCAGCAGTTTTATGGTGTATGATATTAAAATACGCCTCCTCTGAAATGGTTTCTTTGCGGATATTAGCCAACTGGTAAATCTCGCCCTCAGAAAGTATACCTCCCAAACGCGAAATAATCTCAACGATTCGGTTATTACCGGTCAATGCCGCCTGAAGCAGAGAGATTGAAAGCAGATAATCGCCTACCAGTACTGCAACCTTATTATCGAACACAGCATTGACAGACTGCTGTCCACGCCTTTCACCACTTTCGTCAACAACATCATCATGCACTAACGATGCAGTGTGCAAAAGTTCCAGGGTAACGGCAGAACGCAAAGAATTTATAGGAATCCGTCCCAATTCCTTAGCCATAAGCAACACAAGCAAGGGGCGCATCATTTTACCTTCACGCTGACGCACGTAGCCCAGGGCCTGGCCCAGCAAATCGTCTTTGTGGGTCAAAGCCTTCTGAAATAATTCTTTATATTCAATCAGCTCCTGCGATACGGGCTGACGCAAAGTGGAGAGTTTGTCCATAACATCAGGTTTCAACTTACAAAAATACGAATAAATCGGCTAGTTACGAGATTATTCCGTATTTTTGTGTCGTTCGAGGTCTAAAATGCCTCTTAAAATCCCCAAGAATCAACTTCGGGCAGCGCTTGTAGCAGCTTTGGATTGTCAACAATGCCTTTCCAGCATATATTCAGCCTATGATACACAGCCTCCCTCCACTTGCATACGATTTATGAAAACCCTCTATCTTCTCGACGCCTACGCGCTCATTTATCGGGCCTACTACGCACTTATACGCTCGCCACGCATCAACTCAAAAGGCCAGAATACATCGGCTGCCTTTGGTTTTGTCAATACGCTCGAGGATGTGCTCCGAAGCGAAAAGCCCGATTTCATCGGCATTGCCTTCGACCCCAAAGGCGGAACCTTCCGTCACGAAGTTTATCCCGAATACAAGGCACAACGCGAATCGACGCCCGAAGACATCAGCTGGGCAGTACCGGTTATTAAACGCATTATCGAAGCCTACCGCATACCTATTCTTGAAATTCCTGGCTTTGAAGCTGATGATGTAATCGGCACATTGGCCCTAAAAGGTGCTGAAGCCGGACTCGAAGTACACATGGTTACGCCCGACAAAGACTACGCACAACTTGTAAGGCCGGGCATTTATATGCGAAAGCCGGGACATGGAGCAGGAGGCATGGAAAAAATGGGTGAAGCCGAGGTTTGCCAGAAATATGGTATTGAATCGACCAACCAGGTTATCGACCTGCTTGGCCTGATGGGCGATACGGCCGACAATGTGCCGGGATGTCCGGGTGTTGGCGAAAAGACTGCTGTTAAACTCATCGGTCAGTTTGGCAGCATCGACAACCTGCTGGCAAATACCGACCAGTTAAAAGGAGCCATGAAGCGCAAAGTGGAGGACAACAGAAAACAAATTGAGTTTTCGAAGTTTTTGGTAACTATTAAAACGGATGTGCCCGTCGAACTTGAACTCGACAAACTTAAACTGACCGAACCCAACACTGAAGCCCTCCGCGAAATTTACGAAGATCTTGAGTTCCGAAGCTTCATCAAGAAGATTGAGGCAGGAAATGCACAAACAACAAAAAATGACACAGAATGGGGCAGTCTCTTTGCATCACAGACGGACGACTTGTCGAGCGGCGTAAAAGAAAGCAACTACAAAACGCTTGCCGTCGTGCCACACGAGTATATTTTGATTGATAATGAAGAGAAAGCAAAAGAACTCTGTGAGCATTTATTGACATTTAAAAAATTCAGTTTAGACACAGAAACTACCTCAATCGACGCAATTAGCGCACAACTGGTAGGTTTAAGCTTTTCGACAGGTAAAGGCCGTGCCTGGTACGTAGCCATTCCCCGCGAGGCCGAAGCTGCACGCCGCATGGTCGAGTTGTTCAGGCCCGCCTACGAGCACCCCGGCATTATCAAGGTAGGACAAAACCTAAAATACGACCTCACGGTGCTCGCCTCGTACGGCATTCAGCTCTGCGCCCCTATGTTCGACACCATGCTGGCCCACTATCTGGTACAACCCGAGTTGCGACACAACATGGATTACCTGGCCGAAATATACCTGAATTACCAAACCATACACATTGAAGAGTTAATCGGTCCTAAAGGTAAGAAACAGCGCAACATGGCCGACCTCGAACCTGCTGCCATTTGCGACTACGCCTGCGAAGATGCCGACATCACCCTGCAACTGATGCAACCCCTCGAGGCTGAATTAGCAGCCAGCGAACTGACTACGGTGTTCGACCAAATCGAGATGCCCCTCATGCCCGTACTGGCCAAAATGGAACGTAACGGTGTGCGCATCGATACCGAAGCCCTGGCCGAAACCGGACGCCACTTTACGCAACGCATGGAACAACTCGAAACCGAGATTTACGAATTGGCGGGGCACAGTTTCAGCATCTCCTCGCCTAAACAAGTAGGCGAAGTGCTCTTTGACGAACTCAAACTCAACGAAAAAGCCAAAAAGACCAAAAGCGGACAATACTCCACTGGTGAAGAAGTGCTCGAGGCACTCAAGCCCAAACACCCCATTGTGGGCAAAATTCTGGCGCACCGCGCACTCAAAAAGCTCATCAGCACCTATATCGAAGCACTGCCCAAACTCATCAACCCCGCCACGGGCCACATTCACACCTCGTTCAACCAGGCAGTTACGGCAACCGGGCGCCTTTCGTCGTCGAACCCCAACTTGCAGAACATCCCTGTGCGTGGTGACGATGGCCGCGAAATACGTAAGGCCTTTGTTGGCGAAGAAGGATGCCTCTTCTTTTCGGCCGACTACTCGCAAATTGAGCTACGACTCATGGCTCACCTTAGCCAGGACGAACATTTGATGCAGGACTTCCGCGATGGGCGCGACATTCATGCTGCCACTGCAGCGCGCATCTTTCACAAACCGCTTGATGAGGTGACACGCGACGAGCGCCGCAAAGCCAAAACTGCCAATTTCGGCATTATTTACGGAATTTCGGCCTTTGGACTGGCCGAACGCATGGAAGTGTCGCGCAGCGAGGCTAAAGAACTGATTGACAACTACTTCAGCACCTATCCAAGAGTCAAAACCTACATGGCCGAGTGCGTAGAAAATGCCCGCGAAAGGGGCTATATAGTTACTGAACTGAAGCGCCGGCGCTATCTGCCCGACATCACCTCAAAAAATGCCGTTGTACGTGGCTATGCCGAACGGAATGCTGTTAATGCTCCCATACAAGGTACTGCTGCTGACATTATCAAAATTGCCATGATACGCATCAGCGACCGATTTGAGCGCGAAAACATCCGCTCAAAAATGATTCTGCAGGTTCACGACGAACTTAACTTTTCGGTTCTGCCTGAGGAGCAAGACAAGGTTAAGCAAATTGTACTCGAAGAGATGGAACAAGCCTTTAGCATGCGCGTTCCGCTCATTGCCGACTACGGCATTGGAACCAACTGGCTCGAAGCCCACTAACTACCCTACTATCCCCCCGGTGCCCGATTTACCAGAGGCACCGGGGGGATGGCTTTTATCAAAAAAACAAGAAAGACTCTGCCACAACCCACAAGGCTGCCGGCAATGCACTCTATACACCCTGCTGGCGCGGCACCGCATCTACCAAAGTCAGGCCGAAACAAGCGCCTGTAAAGCCCCCTGCATACAACACTTTGAAGCAAAAGAAAGTTTTCGGTGAAAGAAAATTTGTAACTTTGCATCCTGAAAACCATCACGCACAATGAACAAAATATGTTGTATCGGGCACATCACGCTTGACAAAATCATCACACCCCACTCCGAAGTGTTTATGCCGGGAGGCACTGCCTACTACTTTGCACACGCCATGTACCACCTGAATGGCGGACGCAACTTTCAGCTCATCACCTCGCTTGCCCCTACCGAAATGGCTCCGGTTGACGAACTGCGCAAATGGGGTGTTGACGTAAAGGTGATACCCTCGCGCCACACCGTATACTTTGAAAACAAATACGGAGAAAACTCTAACAACCGCAGCCAGCGCGTACTGGCCAAAGCCGACCCTTTCAGAGCCGAAGACTTGGAGAACACCGATGCTTCAATATATCATCTTGGCTCGCTATTAGCCGACGATTTTCCGCTCAACGTAATTACGAGTTTAAGCAAGCGCGGAGTGGTAAGCGTCGACTCGCAAGGCTACTTGCGCGAAGTACGCGACCAGTCTGTTTATGCCGTTGACTGGCACGAAAAGCACCAGGCTCTACGCCACATTGATGTGCTGAAGGTAAACGAATACGAAATGGACGTGCTCACCGGACAGAGCGACCCGCATGACGCTGCCTTACAACTGGCCGAATGGGGCGTAAAGGAAGTGTGCGTTACATTGGGTAATTTTGGCTCCGTTGTGCTTGAAAACGACCACTTTTACGACATTTGCGCCTACCCGCCCAAACAACTTGTTGACGCTACAGGTTGTGGCGACACCTACTCAACAGGCTACTTATATATGCGTGCGCGTGGTGCCAACCCGGGCGAAGCCGGACGCTTTGCCGCAGCCATGTCGACACTTAAACTTGAAGCATCAGGACCATTTGCACGTACTGAAGACGATATTTGGCGCCTCATCCGATAACGGAAGCCCCCTGCAATTCTACTGTTCAAAACGAATCAACACCCCGTGTAAAAGCATTTACACGGGGTGTTGATTCGTTTACACTGCTTAGCGCTGTAGCAAATGCTTAATGGCCAATATGGGATGGTAGAGCATCATCCTGGGGCCGGAATAACGCATCACTGCAGCTATGCGCTCTTTCATGTCGGGCCGATAACAATGTATGGGGCAACGCTTGCAAGCAGACTTATCCTCGGCAAATTTACAGCGTTCCAACCTTCGGTGTGCATAAGCCAACAACTCCTGACAATCAGCACAGAGCGTGTGCTTCGGACAGTGGTGCTTATGCCTGCAAAAAATGCCTATCATATAGGCTACCGTCTGCTTTTCGGCTTCGATACGCGACTTGGTTTTCATTCAAACTACTTTGCTGATGCCTTTTTGCCTCGGCTGACAAACCAAGCTACGGCCACCAGCACACAAAATGCCACTGTAATGGCAACCATCTCGGCCACATGATTCATAGGGTCGACCCATACCTCCTGGAACAAGCCGTTACGGGCAACTACCTCGATAAACGTCCAGAATACAATAACCGTTGCTACCGACATACGCAAGTTTCGTCCCCACGTAGCCATATACAGCTGTTTGCGGAACATAAAGAACGAACCGATTAAGCAACCTAAAGCTACCAGCAGCGTTATGGGATGGCGCTCACCGAGAAATACCGGATCGTAGCAGAACATTAACAGCAAATAGAGCGACCACAACATCATATTCAGCTCCAGGAAGGTAACCATCGACGAGTGGTGTGCCATGGGGCGCAACTCCACCTTTTGCTTGATGCAGCACACATCCTGAATCCACATGATAAACTTACATCCCGAACGGGTGCAGAAAATATAAAGCATCATGAACATCATCCACATGCCAAAGGTAGCGGGCATGATAAGGTATTCAGGACGCGAACCTATAATTTCTTTCAGTTCCGGGCGGCTATACGAGTCAAGGGGCAAGCCATTAATCAAATGAGTTTGTGCTACTGCTATGCCGTTGGCATACTGGGTTGTAGTTTGCACGATACCCGAACCGGTAAGGTCGTAATGCACACCATAGCGCACAGCATAATATGCAAAAAGGAATTCCACCCAACCCGTCCAAAAGAGCAGTCCTCCAAACAGTCCAAACGATGTTTGTTTAGTGTCGCCCTTTACAAAGACACCGGCTATAACAATACACATACCTACAAAGCCCATGGCAAATGCACTGTAATGCAAGGCCCCGGGCGAAAGGTAGTGTTCCATCAAAATCATGAGAGCATGCCCGAGAGGCATGGTAAACAATACAATCAGGAAAGAGCCTATAGCCTTTCCGAGATAACGCTTCTGGGTAGTTGTTTGCATGAATTGAAATATTGAATGAATGGTTCAGAATTTGTCAAAATCAATATTCAGTCCCAGCATCAGGTTGGTGCCTGTTGTTACTGGCGAATTAAAGGCATAGACTTTGGGCACGTAGTTGAAAAGATTGTCTAACGCCAGGTTCAAGGTGCATCCCTTGTACAATGTTTGCGAAATCTGAGCTTTCCACAAAGTATAAGCCGGGTTTGTAACGCGCCTTGAGGTAAAGGGTTCTGTCATTTCCATACTTGTATAGCTCACCTTCGAAAGCAAACGGCCCGTTAGCTGTACCGTTGTTTCGTATTTGGGACGCCACTTTCGAGTCCAGGCAAACTTACAGTGCAAAGTATGCGGACGTGCCGGTGCATACTGGCTGATACCGGAGCCTATCGTCTGTTCGTGTGTAAAGTTGTAACCCAATCTTGCCGACAAGCCATAATTCCAACGGGCTTGAGCCGTAGCCTCTACATTCCAAACACGCAGATTTCCGACATTGAGGTACGCCAAATAAGGTTGGTTGTTTTCATCGTAAAGAACGGAAGACGTGGCTATTTTATTGTGTACCCGGTTATAACTTCCACCAATTGTTAAGCTATACCTGCCGCGCGCATACTCGGCCGAAAGGTTCAGGTTATGCGACTGTTCAGCCTTGAGCTGTGCATTTCCATGTATGTCAAATATGCCAGACATATCAAAGTTCATGTATTTCTCTTTAAGCGTAGGCGCTCTGAATCCACCGGCATAGCCCCCTCTGAAGGTAAAGGCACCCAACTTGTAACAAGCACTGGCCTTAGCGGTTAAGTTTGAGTTTTTTCCGTCTGAAAAATAGTCCCAACGTGCAGCAGCTACTACTTCGAAATGATGAGAAACCGTCCAGTCGTATTGCAAAAAAGCATCCAGCGAATACTGATTGTGGCTCTTACTGGGCTCAAACTGATAAGAATCGAGAAAATCGTACATACCATCGAAGCCAGCCGTCAGGACATCGCCATTAAGCAAGTTATTGCTATACAAGGCTCTGTATACATGCTGCACGTTTCGATAGTCGCGTACATCCAGATGGTATTGCTTGAGATAGTCCGACTTATCATATTGATCGAAGGCGTACGACAATTCCAACCTGTTGCGCTCATCAATATTCCACTCGCCTCTCAACCCAGCCGAAAAGTCGCGGTAACGGTCGGGCGTATCGGGATTGTAAAGCCGCTCCTTAAAATAGTAACCCGCCCGTGCCGTGAGTTTAAGTCGGTTGGGCAACTGGAATACTAACTTATCGGTAAAATTACACGTAGTGCCGCCATAAACATTTCTAAAATCGCATGCATCGCTTAAATTGCGGCATACGGTGTAAGTATCTATACCCGTATGCGTTGCAGTAAACGAATTTTTAACGTACTTTCCCGCGCATGCCATAGCCAGCCCGTAGCGTCTTTCACGATGTCCGGCCACTCGGGCATTCAGATTCAAATTCCAGCGTTTGCGGGCGTCTTTAGTAATAATATTCACCACACCTCCGGTTGCATTCGAGCCGTAAAGCGCCGAAGCAGCCCCTTTGACAATTTCGATACGCTCTACATTGAGCAAATTAAGCCGCGAAAAATCAACATTGTCCATTGTTTCGCCAGCCAAACGCTCGCCATCCAGCAAAATGAGTACGCTTTGACCTGCAAAACCGGCAAAGTTCATGTTTACCTGCTGATTCATGGCATACGAAAACTCCACTCCAGGAAGTTCTTGCTGCAACAAATCTTGCAGGTTCGTTGCATCCGAACAACGTATTTCAGCTTCGGTTATCAGTCGCGTTTGTATTGGAGCATCTTTCAGCAACTTAGGCGTTCGGGTAGCTGTAACTACCACGTCGTGCAGCTCATATCGCTGACTTGCAGTAAGCGTGTCGGCTGTCTCGCCCGACAAAACTGTACAGGGCAGGACAGCCACACACTGAAAGAGACCCATAGAGCAGGCAAGATACCTGCCTTTTATCACTTTCATACACAAAGGTACTTTTTAATAAGGATAGATAACATCAATACTAAGATAGCCCTTGGTTCCCGACGGGCTCATATAGTTTAGCATTTGCATAGCCGCATGCGTACCATCGGCCAAACGTAAAATATAAACCCTGCCTGAAGCCGTATAAACAGGAGGAGGCGTTGAAAAGTCCATGCGCACCCAACGCGAAAGTACCTCGTTGACTTTCAAATTCTGAAAACCTACCTTAAAACTCATCATATCCTTTAAATCAGTAATAACCTGAGTGGTACTCCATGCGTCTGCAGTAAACGAAGCACTCGCTAATACCTTGCTCGAAGGCGGCAGTGCATTGAGCGAAGTATAAGGCGTTTCGTATACCTGACCTCCATGCGTACGGGCATCAAAATGATGAATGGCAAAATCCCACTCTGAAGGTTCGGGCTGCGCATCGGTTTTTACATGAGCCAATGCTGTGTATTTTGTTCCTTCTACTAAATTATAAGTCCATCCCGACTGTCCGTCCCACTCGCCAGTCAATGCCGACGGTATAGGTTTACGTTCAAGCTCACGGGTCTTGAGATTTACATAAATCCATTCTGTATAACTGGTAGCATTGATTTGCAACTTAAAGCGGTTGGGCTTTGTGCCTGTATGAAAGCCCTCATCATAACTATTGTCTACAGGCGGCTCATCATAAATACCATCCATAAAGCCATTGCACGAAAACGTAGCGAACAAAGCTGGCAACAGGACGGACAGAATCTTTATCAAATTCATCGGGACTTGTATTTAGTATTTGAGATAGAACTATCTGCGTGAACTATCAAGATATAGATTTGCTTTCATAATCTGACTGGCACTCAAACGGCATACTTCCGGGCTTATAGTTCACTGTTACGGTGAGTTTACCCTCGCTGTAAACGCCCGAAAGCTTACCCTTGACTTCATAATCGCCGGCCTGGCATACAAAATTGTCTTTTACAAACTCAATGCTGCCATCAGCCTTTGCAGTACATGCGACATCCGAAACCTTCATAGTACCTATCGAAATAGTACGTCCCATCATTTCGACTTCAATATCGAAGGCCCCGACTTCAACAGTAGCTACTGAACGCGAAGCGTCTGCCCAAGATATCTTGACATAGTTCGAAGCCTGAACTGGCGTAAAGATTGGCATAGCTGGGATGCTTGTTGTAATGGTACCCTGCGAATAAACCTCAAGGGGTACAGCAGGCGGAACATCCTCATGCTTGGAATCGTCGGAACAACTCGCCATAAACAAACACGACAGGCATACTGCCAATGTCGTAAATACTCCCTTGGCACTACCCAAACTCAAAAGCATTGCCAACTTTACCTTATGCAACAAAACATACAGATTAGAGAACTGAAGGAAATGGACACTAGAAATACATTTTCCCATAATCAAAAATATAAATTATAAAGTTAATACTAATCAATGATTATACTCACGCATATTCGTTAAAAGCAATCTCCACAACCTGCCGCAACTTCATACAAAACGAAGACATGCAACGATCGGGATATTCCGGAGTATTACACATAGCCTGCCAGAAAGCAAACATGCGAGATGACCGAATTTTTACGAGTGCAAAAGTATCAGATATATTAACCTTAAATAATACTCACAACTGGTGATTATTCAAACTGCATGGGTAGCACAAAGGGGATACCCCTACCCCATGGCATAACCAATAACAATATGAGGGCAGTGAATAATCCTCTGTTGATAGTTACCTTTAATTAAACGGCAGAGAACTGCATACGCTCTTGAAACAGGGGCAAAAAAAATCCTGTACATCATCAATATGATAATGTACAGGCGCACTTTATGTAGTATTGATATGTCGTCACTTCTCAGCGAGGATTGCTCGAACGGATACAGACAAATCATCATTCCAAGCAAGTTTTAAAGGATAAAAAAGGATACCACTGTATCGGAAAAACCTTAAAAACCTAAATCAAATACTATGAAAACACTTGGCAAAGATACGCCCACTTTTCAAATTGTGCAAGTTTTAAGCCAAAAAACGGTTACCACACCCTTATTTTTATGCTTTAAAAACATCCTAATGACTTGAAAACAAACTTTTTACGCCATTGCAAGTCCATAAAGCTATTTGCTCCATAATTTTTCGTAATTCGGGCAACATCAACTGAGTTTTACCCCCCCCAAAAAAAAGGCTGCAAAATAACTAAGGATTACCCCCTCAACACAAGCTAAGCCAAACTGCATTCTAAAAGCTCCCTACCCTGAATCACCAAACAACTGAACGATAAACCGAAGCTATTAAAAAAATCAAGAAAACCGAAATTCTCAACTTTGTAGATGCATAAACGAACAAAAAAAACTATATTTGCGAACTTTGTGTGCATATTCATCAAAGCCCACGCATAAATACTGCTTTTTGTTTGTATATGCTCTAAAGCACGTGCACACCTGGCCCAGTTTTACATCCCGAGAACAGAGATACATCTTCTTTCTGTCAAATTCTTTATGCCCAACATTACCGATAAAATAGTCCGCCTCATCCACTGGATACTCCGCTTCAGACAACGTAAAGGCTACGGCATCCACTCGCCTTTTGCTTTTAATTTTGTTACCGGCGTTATCTACGAACAGGGCACGTATTACGCATACCGCCAATTAGATGATGAGCGAAAAAACTGTTCCACCCGGCAACTACGCCGCAAGGATTACAGATTACTCATGCGTCTGGCTAATTTTCAACGCCCTAAAACCTGCCTGCTTTTCCCTGCCGGGCAAGAAACACTCATACATACGTTTTTAAAAGCCGGAAGCTGCCATACCCAATATGCAACATTCAACCTCCAAGACTCTACTCCTGCCAGGCCGGCCGACATGATTGTGGCCGCAACAAACTGGGAACAACATGCTGATCAACTCATACAACAAATTAAGCCCGGCGGACTGCTGGTTGTTGTTGGACTAAAAAACAATAAACAACGCAACGCATGGAAACAAATGCTCATGGCCCCACAAGCTCAAGTAACCTTTGACTTGCGCGACTTCGGACTGCTGTTTTACCGTCCCGAACTTCAACGCGAGCACTACACCATAAACTACCTATAAGCTACAACCGGCAAACCTTTGAACAGATGCTCAGCCATCCACCCTATGTCTAACCCCCTAACCTTTGGAACTGCCATGATATACACACGAAAAGGCGACAGCGGCCTTACAGATCTTGCCAACGGACTACGTGTTCCGAAAACAGATGCCCGAATTGAATGTGTCGGTTCACTCGACGAATTTAACTCGTACATAGGACTTGTTCTCTCGCTTGTACCAGGACATATCCGCACCAAACTGCGCAACGAAATAAGCCTGCTCGAAACCTGCCAGCGCCGCCTGTTCTCGATTGGAACCTGGGCATCGGCCATCACAAACCCGCAAGCTATGCCGAACAACGAGGATGTGCAACAATTAGAAGCAGCAATCAACAATATACAAACGGAAATCGGAACAGCTTTCAACGGGTTTATAATGCCCGGCGGACACACGCTTGCAGCACATACACACGTGGCACGCACACTCTGCAGGCGCACTGAACGCACCCTGCTGGCAGCAGGGGCCGCTAACTGGCCCGAGGGCGAACAAACACTGCCCTACATAAACAGATTGTCGGATTTTCTTTACCTTCTGGCTAAAAAAATAAACCATCTGACCGATTTCACCGAAAATAAATGGTGAACCATACACCACATATCGAAAAAAAAAGTATTTTTGCGCCCACATTAACCGAATATACGAACTACTCAAATAACCGAAACTATGTATTGGACATTGGAATTGGCTTCGAAACTCGAAGATGCGCCTTGGCCTGCAACCAAGGACGAACTTATTGACTATGCCATGCGTTCCGGAGCTCCCATGGAGGTGGTTGAAAACCTACAGGAACTTGAAGATGAAGGCGAAATCTACGAAACCATAGAAGACGTCTGGCCCGACTATCCTACAAAAGAGGACTTCCTATTCAACGAGGAAGAATATTAAAACCTTACCCTAAGTATTACTGCTTATAGAGGAATGCACTTCGATAGTGAAGTGCATTCCTTTTTTTATGTTACCCCCAAGCGCATCTCAGCCCTGCCCCTCCAAGGCCAGGCAACCCAGCAGCAACACCCTTTAATCTATGTGCTCCAATCAAAAACTTCCAACTCAGTTACGCCTCCAACTCATGGAACCTTAAAAAGGCATGTATTTTTTTTTGAAAGGCATGTAAAATTATCTAGAAGGGGTGTATGCTTTTTTGCAAAGAATCTACACTTCAAAACAACAGCAACTCTCCCCTAGCCTCAACAAATTGCCCGCAAATCAAACTGCTGTAAGCAAACATTGAATAGCCACAATCAGTCATGCGCCTGTTTTACGTTTTAAAAAGGCTCATTTCCTTACATTTGCAGTAAAATACAACCTGACAAGGAGCTAATATTGCAAGAAAACAGTAATTTTGCGTATGGATAGCTATGTCATGAAGGCATACCATCCACAAGAAAAAGCACTATTGCTGAATCCTGACCAATCGAAAACGCCAAAAAGTAGAAGAAGGAGGATGCAATCTGAAGCTCCTTGTCTCTTTGAATAAAAGAGAGAAGGCTATGAATCGTATCTATACACCACATAGCCCTATGCACAGTCCATCCAATGGCTCGCAGCCGGCTAAATAGGTTGTAAGTATGCAATCTGAAGCCCCTCTTTTCATCTTCGCTGAAACAGGAGCACCCGTTTCTGAGTCTGATTACCCCAGATACGAGACGGCGCAAGGTTGTATTTTATCTCTGCCCACCTTCTTCGAGGGTGATTGGCGTTACCTGATTGGTAAGGTGGAAGTGATTGAAGTCGCTTGCGCCTTTTCTTGTTTTATAGCAAGAACCTTGTTCGAAACGATGCTGAGTTGGGCGACTTGCAAGCAAGAAAAGGTATGCTATGAGGCATTACCCAGCGCATCGGAGTTCCAAAATTCTGTCTAGAAACAAAGGCCACAACCACTCAAAGGAGCATCAATACCAAACGTTGGCCTATGTGGCAACCAAGTCACCTTACAAGCGAAACTCTAAAGGTGTCACCAACACAGCCATCGGGTGCGTGCGGACCTTGACCGGAAACCATGGATGGAAAAATGCCCAAGCAACCCCCAAAGCCCTAGTTACCCACACCCAACCGGGCCATACCCAGAAGTTGAATAAGCCTTAATAAACTACTCACTATGCTGTTGAAAATCAAAACATTTATTTTGCTGCTCTGCCTGCTGCTTCCAGTTGGCGCCCGCGCCCAATGGTTAAAAGCCAACGAACTCATCTACCTCGAAATGCTGCAGAACTACAGTCAGGCCGTACCCTTATTGCAAAAAGGAGGGTTAAAGAGCGTTTCGCATCCCTATGGCCAAAAAGCCTGGCGCGGAATCGGCATGCAGCTCAACTTCCAAATGATAAATTACAACCGGTACATCATGCGCTGCTACGTATACGGCGAACAGGAAATCCACTCGCTGATTGACGATTTCACCCAACTGGGATACATCTATCCCCGACGGGAAGACAACTATTACCGCATGGTTCATATCAACGACAACATGCCCGATATCATCCTGTCGCTGTGGGAGAAAAAAAGGCTAGCCTTTTTCTTTACACCACTCTCAACAGGCGAATACGACGATCAGTCCGAAGTTGAAGCCGAAGCCGATGCCTACCCCGAACTCAGACTAGACCCTTCAGAGCGAACAGATTTTCCGGAATTCAATACGTACGAAGGCCGTTACCTTATGGAAGGCAAGTTAGATAAGACCTACTATTTTTCATTCATTCTCAACATATTTGACAATACGATTACGGGACATTACTTTAGCAATCCGCAAATGAACAAGCCTGCAGGCGTTGTGAAGGGTGAACTTTCGGGTGACCACATGAACATCAAGGTACTGACAAATGGTAAAATCACACGCACCTTTACAGGACGTATAAAAAACAACACCTACAGCGGGTCGTTCGTCAGCGGATATAATGGTGCGAAAAGAACCTTCAGTGCCACAATGCAAGACATGGGCTTTTAACATAGCCCCAACCGGCCAATGCAGTCCTGCCCTCATGCAGGCCAGGGTTATTGGCTTTGCCACAAAAGCCCTGACCCGGCAGCCGGCCTGGGCATAGCTGGTCAAACCTTCAGCATCTTCGGCACACGCAACTCAATGGCTAAGCCCCGTTCAACGGCTTAGCCATTGTTTTTTGCGGCCTCGACATACACAGCCAAGCCGCTTAAAAACAAAACACCCGCACGGCAAAACATATAGTCCCGGGCGCTGCATAAAGCATACTGCAGCCCCCTCTCAGTACGGCTGTTTTCTTAAAATCAATGCATAAATACAATGCAGGCAACAGCTTTCTGAAGAAAAAGCGGATAAAACCTTTCATTTAAAACCAGTTTACAGTATCTTTGCTTCCTAAAAACAACAAACCGACAGTTCATGCACAATCTCCATTTCCATCTACTAAGATTAGGCCTTCTCCTGGTCTTTGCCACAGGGCTCCAAGCATGGGCTCAGCAGGAGCCCGCCTATGCCCACTACTGGCAGATGGAAACCCAGTTTAACCCTGCCGCCGCCGGACGCTCGCCCCAACTCAGCATTGTTTCCGCATTCCAGTCGCACGCCATGGGCTACGAAGATGGCGGAAGCACCATTTTTGCCGGAGCCGACATGGCCTTCCAAATAGGCCGTACCCGCCACGGAGTCGGTGTACTCTTTCAAAACGATAACATCGGTCTGTTCTCACACAAACGCTTCTCCGTTCAATATGCCTACCACCTGAAGCTTTGGGGCGGTACACTCAGTATCGGTGCCGAAGCCGACATGCTCAACGAGGCCCTCAAAGGCTCTAAAGCCGACCTTGAAGACCCCAACGACCCCGCCTTCCCCACCACCGACATCTCGGGCTCAAAATTCGACGCCACAGCCGGCATCTACTACACCCACAAAAAATGGTACGTAGGAGTGAGTGCCCAACACCTCACCGCACCCACCATTTATATGGACGAAAGTAACGAATATGAGGTCAAGGCGGTGTATTATTTAACCGGAGGATACAATATTAGACTTAAAAGTCCGTTTTTTACGATAGCGCCTTCCACCCTGCTCCGCTACGACGGACAAACCTTTCGCGCCGACATTACAGCCCGGCTTCAGTATGCCAAACAAAAAAAACGGCTGTATGCCGGTCTGAGCTACAGTCCGCAACACTCCGTAACAGGATTCATCGGAGGCATGTTCCATGGAGTCGACCTCAGCTACTCTTACGAGGCCAACACCTCAGGTATGGGCATCGGTGCCGGGCAACACGAAATTACACTCGGTTACCGCCTTGACCTCAACCTGGGCAAACGAGGCAAAAATCTGCACCGCAGCGTACGCTACTTATAACCACACAGCGGGCAACAACAGCCTCCGTAAAACTCCAATACCATACAGCCTTTCAAACCATATTGCTTATATATCTCACAAATGAACCATACGCTTTCAGCCCTTATTACATTACTTGCCGCCTGCGGCCTGCTTGCATCGTGCATGGGCAGCAACCGCTCCATGATGAACGGCGGCGAAGTAACAGGAACACGCGCGGCCACCTTCAACGAGCCTACTCCTTACGGCATGATTGAAGTGAAACGAGGCTACCTCAAGGTGGGTCTTGAAAAGAACGACTCGCTGTGGGGAACCGTTACTCCTACCAAAGATATCTCGGTCGACGGATTCTGGATGGACCAGACAGAGGTTACAAACTCCATGTACCGGCAATTTGTTGAGTGGGTGCGCGACTCCATTATCCGCGAGCGCCTGGCCGACCCCCAATATGGTGGCGACGAAACCTTCAAAATCGAAGTTGACCGCAATGGTGATCCCGTCAAACCGCACCTAAACTGGTCTAAACCCATTCCCTGGCGAAAGCCAAACGAAGACCAGGAACGCGCACTCAACAGCGTGTACTACACTCATCCCATCGACGGCACACGCATGCTCGATGCCAAACAACTCATCTACCGCTACGAAATTTTTGACTACGAAAAAGCAGCACTACGCAAGTACCGCCTTGATCCCAAAGAACGCTCGCTCAACACCGACCACCCGGTCGACCCCGACGAGGTAGTAATGATTTCAAAAGATACGGCATATGTCGACGATAACGGCGACATTGTACGCCAAACCATCGAGCGTCCGCTTTCAAGCCTCTACGACTTTCTCAACACTTATATCGTACAAGTCTACCCCGATACTACCGTGTGGGTCAACGACTTCCCCAATGCCAACAACGAGCAGTACATGAAACTCTACTTCTCATCGGCCAACTACAACGACTATCCCGTTGTAGGCGTTACATGGGAACAGGCCGAAGCCTTCTGCGCCTGGCGTACCAACTACCTTATGGCCGGCATGGGAGCACAGGCACGCTACATTCAGCGCTACCGCCTGCCAACCGAAGTGGAATGGGAATACGCAGCACGCGGCAAGGAAGGCAACCCCTTCCCCTGGGAGGGTATTGAAGCCAAAAGCCAGGAGGGATGTTTCTATGCCAACTTCAAACCCGACCGCGGTAACTACACCGACGATGGCAACCTTATAACCTCGCGCGTAGGCATTTACGGAGCCAATACCAACGGACTCTTCGATATGGCCGGCAATGTAGCCGAATGGACCAGCACTGTCTATACCGAGGCTGGAGTCGATGCTATGGCCGACCTTAACCCCCAACTATCCTACAAGGCTGCTAAAGAAGACCCTTACGTGCTTAAACGCAAAAGCGTGCGCGGCGGCTCATGGAAAGACCCCATGTCTATGATTCGTTCGGCTTGGCGCAGTTGGGAATACCAGAACCAGCCCCGCTCCTACGTTGGATTTAGATGTGTACGCTCCAAAGCCAACACTTCGAGCGCAACCAACTCTGCCAAAAAGAAAAGATAAAGCGGTATACAACCTACCGAAATAGGAGCAGGCGGGGCAAACAAAACACCGAAGTATACCTACGTCGGACAAATATGCCCCACCCCACTCACAACAGCCCTCCTAACACCTATACATTATGGCCAACAAGATTAACCTCGTAGTCCGCCTGCAGCACTGGATGGACAGTGTTCCCGGACAAACCTTTCTGAACTACGCATACTCCTGGGGTGCAGCCATCGTTATCCTGGGTGCACTTTTCAAACTCACTCACCTGCCGGGAGGTAACTTCATGCTTTTTATAGGTATGGGTACCGAAGTTATTGTGTTCTTCCTTTCAGCTTTTGACCGCCCCTTCGATAAGGACGAAATCGGTAAGGAATTGCCACACGACTACGAAACCGATGAGGAAATTGCCAATCGCATTGATCAGGACGAAGATGAAGAGGAGGAAGAAGTGGAGGAGGATATCCAAGACGAAACAACCGAACCCGCAACCGAACTCCCCGATGCTCCCAACGATATACAACCTACAGCAGCTCCCGGTCTGCAACCAACAGCTGCCACACCGGGCGTTGTATTTGTAGGAGGCGGACAATCCGCCGCCCTGTCGGCCGCAACTTTTGAGCAAACTGCTGCAACAACTCCGGCATCGCCTGCCGAGGCGGCGGCGGCTGCCGTAGCGGCCCATACCCCCGAAGGAGCCGTTCCCTTTGAAAATGAGGCACAACGCCTTGCTGAAATTATTCGTTTGGCTAACGACGAACTTCTGCGCCGTGCCCAAGCCGCACTTGCTCCCGACATGGAAACCGCAACCCAAGAGTATATTGCCAAACTACGCATTTTGGCCGACACCTTCCAAAAAGTTGACGAACAGAGTGCCCGTCTGGCTCACGACAGCGAAGAAATGGCCAATCTGAACCGCACTCTCACAGCCATCAACAAGACCTACGATCTCCACTTCAAGAGCATCAGCCAGCAAGTTGGCACTATTGAGCAAATCAACGAGCAAACCCGCCGTCTGGCTCAACAAATCGAAGAACTTAACGGAGTTTATGGCCGCATGATACAGGCGCTCACCATCAACATGAGCATGCAACAGCCTCAACCTGCCCCCCAACAACCTACCGTGCAGCCTCAAGCAACTCCGCAGCAGCCTTTTATGCAACAGCAACCCATGCAACAGCCCTACGGCTACCAACAACCCCAACAGCAAGGGTATCCTCAACAACCCCAACAATAAGCATTTGATGCCCGGAGAGCTGTTTTTGAATTCTCAACACCCTGAATTCCTAGCACAAACCTGCCACTCCGGGCACAACCCCCAACCTTCCCTCTCATGTCTCCAGTAAAGAAAAGACCACTTTCGCCACGCCAGAAGATGATCAACTTGATGTACATCGTGTTGATGGCCATGCTGGCACTGAACGTGTCGAGCGACGTGCTCAAAGGCTTCAGTCTCATTGGCGAGAGCCTCAAGCGAACCACCGAAAACGCTATGAAGGAGAACCAGGCCCTTTATGCCGACTTTGCCGAACAATACAAGGACAACCCCGTCAAGGTAAAGCCCTGGTACGACAAAGCCATGGAGGTAAAGCAACTAAGCGACTCACTCTACAACCTGGCCGGAAATCTGCGCTACGCCATTGCCCGCGAATGTGACGGCTCGGACGGCGATCCCGATAATCTGCAAAACAAAGAAGACCTCGAAGCTTCGAACCGCATCATGCTCGCTCCCAAACGCGGACAAGGCGATAAACTATACAACACCATCAAAGCTTACCGCGAACGTATTCTCTCCTTTGTCACCGACCCCCGCCAGCGAGCCATCATCGCTTCGAACCTTTCGACCGATGTGCCAAAAGGCGAAAACAACATTGGTAAAAACTGGCAGCAATACATGTTTGAGGAAATGCCCTCCATAGCTGCCGTTACCATGCTGGCCAAACTGCAAAGCGACGTGCGCAAAGCCGAAAACGAAGTAGTACATAACCTCGTGGCCAACATAGACTTGAAAGATGTGCGTGTCAACGAGTTGAATGCGTACGTCTCGGCCGAAGCTACTACCCTCTACCCCGGCGAAACCTTTCGCTCTAAAATTTTTATGGCTGCGCTCGACACCACACAGCGCCCCGAAATTTACGTAAATGGCCGGCGCATTGCTACCGACGGAAGCTACAATTTTACAGTCGGTGCACCGGGACAATACTCCTTTAGCGGCTACATAACCGTGCCCAATGCCTCGGGCGACATTATCCGCCGCCAGTTCACCCAAAAGTACAACGTCATTCCCCCCCCACAGGGTGCCACTGTAGCTGCCGACCTCATGAACGTGCTCTACGCCGGCTTCGACAATCCCATCAGTGTCAGTGCTGCCGGACTGCCGCATAACCAAGTACATCTGACTATGGCCGGTGGTAGTTTAAAGCCCAACGGCAACGGAAAATACACCGCACGGCCGGCCAAGGTTGGGCAGAACGTAACCTTTACCGTGACCGGAACCGTAAACGGACGCACCCAAACCATGGGTGCCTTTACCTTCCAAGTGCGCAAACTCCCCGACCCTACGGCCTATATCCAGCTCGGAAACGACCGATTCAAGGGAGGACGCGTGGCAAAAGGCACCGTTATCGGTGCCAAATCGCTCAGTGCAGCTATCGACGACGGACTTCTCAACATCCCCTTCAAGGTTCTTGGATTCGAAGCCGTTTTTGCCGACCGCATGGGCAACTTCCGTCCTGAACCATCGGCTGGCCCGAACTTTACTGAGAACCAACGTAACTTGATGCGTGAACTTCGTCGCGGGCAACGCTTCTACATTTCAAAGGTACGTGCAGCAGGCCCCGATGGAATAACCCGCACACTCAACGGCTCGCTCGAAGTGATTATCAACTAAACCTACACCGACATTTCTACTCGGCACAAGGACCGCCTGTCGGTCTGCCCAATACTTTCAGTCTATGAATTTCATCCGATTTGCCCTCCTTGCCATCGGGCTAACCTTCACCACGGCTGCCATTGCCCAACCGCCCCGACGCCGGGCAGAGATGCAACAAAAGCAGCAACAGCAGCAAAATGCCCCCAGGGGCTCTGCCTATCGCGAATTTCCTACGGCACAGGCCATGCCGGCCGATGCAGCCTGGCGACGCGACCTCTACCGCAAACTTGACCTAAAAAAAGAGGCCAACGCTACCCTCTACTACCCCACTACCCCCCAGGACGGACGCGAAAACCTCTTTACTTACCTCTTTAAACTACTGCTGCGCAAGCAAATAAAAGCCTACGACTACAAACTCGACGGCAACGAGAACTTCACTTCCAAAAACGAGGTAACGGCCAAGGAACTCATGGACCGCTATCACATCTTCTACGAATCGAAGAACGACAAGGTACGTGTAAACGATGCTGATATTCCCTCAGAAGAGGTTAAGGCATATTTTATTAAGGAGAGCACCTATTACGACCAGCGCACCGCCTCGTTCCGCTCACAGGTAACTGCTCTCTGCCCCGTATTGCAACGTGGCGACGACGACTTTGGCGGCGAACTGGCGCAATATCCCATGTTCTGGGTAAAGATGGCAGACGTTGCACCCTATTTGGGCAAACTCATGCTGATGGGTTCATCGCTCAACAATGCAGCTATGATGTCGGCTGATGACTTCTTTACAATGGGATGCTACGAAGGCGAAATCTACAAGGCTGTAAACCTGCAAGATAAACTCTTGGCAAACTACTGCCCCGACGACTCGGCCTTGATAAAGGAGCAAAAACGCATTGAAAAACAGCTTGTCGACGTACAGGAACATGTGTACGGACGTGATAGTGCATACTACGCCAAACTCAAAGCCGACTCCATAGCTCTGGCTCAGGCCGATTCCATTGCTGCAGCCGGAAAAAATGCCCGTACTTCGCGCCGCGGAACAATTACTTCGCGCCGCGGATCCTCGCTCAACCGTCGCACCAAAAGCGCTAATGTAGGCTCAGCCAAGGCTACCAAGCCTAAAAAACAAAAGACCGTGAAGAGTTCACGACCCAAGGCTGCCGGTGGAAAAGGAGGTGGACTGAGTGTACGTCGCCAACGCCATTAAAATGTTATCTAAGAGGGCTTAATTGCTTTCAATGCACAACACCCTACCCTGCCACCCACATAACGGATTGTATACACCGCGTGTAGAATATTCTACACGCGGTGATTTTAATTTTACACCTGCATCAAAAAGACACAAAATCTGTTTGCACGGAGCATAACCCCCATCACTACCAACAAGCCAGCAAAGAACCCTCAATGCAGCCTGCAAAAGGTTAAAGACAGTCCCTCTCCACCCACTATAAACTATGGCAGCACCACACAGGCACCAGTTTACGCACCAAGGGCCGCTCCACATGGAATGGAACGACCCTTGCAAGTTTATACCTATTCGGCTATTTATCAGTTTTTATGCAACTCAGTTCATGGCTCCGGTCTTTCTTCAGCGTCTTTCGCACCTTTAAGATGTTCCAAACCAGCCTTTAGCACGTCCGAAGCCACACCATCTACCAATTTGCCCGCTGCACTGTCGCCTCCCAATGCCTGTACGGCATGCTGCCGTACCTCTGCCACCTTCAGCAATAGTTTTTCGGCATCGGTTGCCTGCTGCAAGAGTTGTTCGGCCTGGGGTATCTGTTCGCGCAATTGCTCATAGTTCGTAGCCATATAGTGCCTTATTCCCGCTACAAAGGCCAAAGCGACAGCCGGATCGGCCTTTTCGCGAAAACCACTCATTTTCAGCATTAAAGAGTCTACCATCTGTCGCAACTGCAGGGAGTCAACACGTCCGTTTTGCAACACACTGTCCACACGTTGCGTCAGTTGCTCAGCGAGTTTGGTAGCCTCTCGGGCTGCAGGTGTATCAATGAGCGCAGCAACAGCAGGATCTGTAACATCCTGCGCCAAATTGTCGGCAGGTTGCCGGGTGCATGCCATCATGCACAAGCATGCCATAAGGCATAAAAGGAACAAATGTTTCATGGCAAGAGGGGTTGTAATAATCAACTGGCAGAACGAAACACCATCGGTTTAAGCCTCGAGTTTTGTTTTATAGGCCAGCGCATACATACGCACTTGCTTAATCATGGCCAGCAGACCGTTTGAGCGGGTGGGCGAGAGGTGCTCTGTAAGTCCGATACGCTCAATAAAATAGAGTTCGCTGTCAAGAATTTCCTGCGGGCTGTGACCGGTTACGGCACGCACCACGAGCGACACGATACCCTTTACAATAAGGGCATCGCTTTCGGCCTTAAAGTGCAGCAGGCCATTGTGTTCCTCGCACACAATCCACACGCGGCTCTGGCAGCCGTCAATCAGATTTTGGTCAACCTTGTCGGCATCGGGCAGTGCGTCCTGCTCCTGTCCTAAGTCAATAAGCAATTGATAGCGGTCCATCCAGTCGTCGAGTAGGGTGAACTCTTCAATAATCTCGTCTTGTATTTCGTTGATACTCATAGTTTTAAAACATTTATCCCCTTGACCAAAGGCCTTGAGGCAGAAACGAATTAGTTTTCTTCAGAGAGGAATTGCAGAATGGTTTGTCCGACACCGCGCAACGTTTCTTTCGAAATATATTTAGGGGTATCGTTTACCGTATGCCAGGTGGCACCAAAGGTATGATTCCCCTCGACAAACGGAATGATATCGATTGTTGGAATGCCAGCTATCTCGTTGAGGGGCACATGGTCGTCTTGGGCCCACGTACCCTCTTGCTGTAAAAAGAGAGATTCTGCTCCAGCACGCTGTGCTGCATCCCAAACACGCACAGCTAAATCGCGTGCATAGCGCATGGATATACCTTCGTAGCAGTAGCGCGCATCCTGTCCGCCAACCATGTCGAGCAGAATGCCGTAACGGGCTTTATAGTCCTTAACATGCGGATTGCGAGCCCAATACTGCGAACCCATACACCAGTCAGAACCGTCATCGTAGCCTTGAACCTCCGCCCAATAGGGCTTTCCGTAGTCCTCGGTATCAAAACATATAAAGTCGATACCGAAGTTGGGATTGAGCGCTTTGAGTTGGCGGGCCACCTCGAGCATCACAGCCACACCACTGGCGCCATCGTTAGCAGCCATTACCGGTTTACGGTGGTTGGCAGAGTCGGGGTCGGCATCAGCCCACGGACGGCTGTCCCAATGTGCACAAAGAATAATTCGGTTGGTCTGTTCGGGCTTGTAAGCCGCAATAATGTTGCGCATTTGTAAGGTTTTGCCATCCCAGGCCTTGAGTGCAGCCTTTTGTTCAGTAACCTTTAGGCCCAGCATTTCAAATCGCTTTACCAAATAGTCACCACAGCGCTGGTGCGCCTCAGAATTGGGTACGCGAGCCCCGAAATCGCATTGCGCAACAACCGAGGCATAAGCCGAGTCGGCATTAAATTGTACATTCGTAACGGCTATGGTATCGGTATCGCTTGTCTGAACCGTTTGATTTTGGTTTTTACAACCGGTCAGCGCTCCAAAGCCTACCATTAACGCAGCCAATAAAAGATACTTCATGGTTTAAGGGTTGTTTATAAATTTAATAGCTATCAATTAGATACGCAGGGTGGGGCAGGCGGCTTGCTGGCACTGCTTCATGACACGCAAAAAGTTACCTCCCCAAATTTTGCTCAGGTCGTAGGGCGTAAGTCCTTCGGCCAAAAGGCGTCGGGTAAAGGCTATGAGTTCGGAGGCCGAGGCACATCCCGGAACACCTCCGTCGCCATCGAAGTCGGTGCCTATGCCTACATGGTCAATACCGGCCACTTCGATCATATGCATCAAGTGTCGCACGGCATCATCGACCGTTGCTTGCGGCAAGCCGTCGGACTCGGGCCGCAAAAAGCCGTGATAAAACGTTACCTGCGCCACACCACCTACTTGGGCCAGGGCACGTAACTGCTCGTCGGTCAAGTTGCGCGGATGGTTGCACAAGGCGCGGCTCGAAGCGTGCGAGCACACAATAGGGGTGCTGCTTAATTCGAGCGCCTGGTAGAACGAAGTTTCGGCAGCATGACTCAAATCTACCATCAGGCCCACCCGGTTCATCTCGCGTACCACCTCACGTCCATAAGCCGAGAGGCCGCCGTGCTCAGCGAGTGAAGCACGAGCCGAATCGCAGATGTCGTTGTCGCCATTGTGGCAAAGTGTAATGTAAACCACTCCTTTGCGACGAAAAGCCTCGACATTGGCCAAATCGCGGCCAAGGGCATAACCATTTTCAATGCCTCGCATCACCGACAACAGGCCGTTACACTTGTTGGCATAGAGTTGCTCGGGAGTAGAAGCCAGTTCTACACCAGGCGCTTCGGCTACGCGTCCGGCTATTTCGTCGAGTAAAGCGTGAGTATGCGCTGTAACCTTACGCATTACGTCTTCAGTGCGTTCGCCTTGCGGCAAATATGCCACCATGATGGTGGCATCGAGTTTTCCCTCGCGCATTTTGGGAAAATCAACGAGCAATTGCGCATCGCGATGAGTGAGTTCAACCCCCCGGTCAAAGAACATGGGCGTATCGCAGTGCGAGTCGAGCGTCAGCACGCGCTCATGCACCCGGCGAGCAGCACCAAATGATGCAGCCTCTGCTACAAAATGGCGGAACAAGGGCATCATGCTTTCGTCGCCCTCAGGCAAAAAACATTCAGGATGCCACTGCACGCCAATAATTGACTTCATCTCGCTGCTTTCTACGGCCTCTATAATACCATCGGCCGAACGGGCTGTTACACGCAGGCAAGGGCCAGGATTTCCCACTGCTTGATGATGAAAGGAGTTGACGGCAAAACGCTGTCCAAACAGGCGGGCTATGCAGGAGTCGGGGGCTGCTTCAACCCAATGGGTTGCTACCCCGCGCGCGGCCTGTTGTGAATGCTTCAGCAAGTCGACTCCCGGCAACGAAGTGGCCATATCCTGCAACACCTGGCCCCCTAAAGCTGCCGTGAGCATTTGTATGCCCCTGCAAATGCCGAGCATGGGTATCTGGCGGTGATAAGCTAATTGGATGAGTGCCAACTCAAAAGCATCACGCTCAGCATTCACATCGTGCAAGGCAGGTACAGGCTCCTCGCCTACGTAAAGGGGGTTCAAATCGCCCCCGCCTGAGAGTAACAAACCATCCAAGCGGTCAAGCAAGGCAATAAGCGATGCGTCGGGGCTACGACGCGGCGGTATAACAACCGCGTTAGCCCCCGCAGCCTCGATGGAACGAAAATAACCAGGCATGAGTTTTAGTTGCCCCTCGTCAAAATTACCGCTGATGCCTATCAACGGACGCTCTACTATGGGCTTTGACAGTGCTGCAGTATGCATTGCAGCTACCTGATGGGCTATATTGAATGCAGCCATGATTGATGCAACTTATTTATGGCCGGGTCCTTTGGGGAACCAGCCCTTATCGACACGCTGTCGCTGTTCAAAAAGTTCGAGAATGGACCATAGGGAGGAGAATCCGGTAACACCGATTATGGCACTGGCCATAAGCGACGAAACAAACAAGGCACCGACTATACAGCCGATGCCAACAAGCAGGAAGATCCACCACGGCCGCGTGCCGAAGTAGTATTCTGTTTTTATGACAATAGGGTGGAAGAGTCCGATTATCAGGAAGGTGGCTAATCCTATGAGGGGGCCTTCGAAAGTCATTGGCTGAAAATTGCGGTGAACCTTCCTCCGTACTCCAGCCAAGGGAATACAGCAAGGAAGGTTCGTTTAACAAATCAATCTTCGGGGATGATAACAGGCACAGTCCGATTGATGCTCTGCTCCAACGAGATAAGCGTTTCGGTCGAGATAACACCCTGTATTTCCTGAATACGGTTGTTGAGCAAATCCATGAGGTGCTCGTTGTCGCGCGAGTACAACTTGATAAGCATGGTGTAGGTTCCGGTTGTAAAGTGACACTCTACAATTTCGGGAATCTTCTCAAGCTCTTCGGCCACTCCTTTATACATTGAGCCACGCTCCAATTTGATACCTACATAAGTACAGGTGCTGTAGCCGATGCTCTTAGGACATACATTATAACCGGAACCTGTAATTACTCCGGCCTCTACAAGGCGCTGTACACGCTGATGAATGGCTGCACGCGATACGCCGCATTCGGCAGCAACATCTTTAAAGGGAATGCGTGCGTTGACTGAGATAATACGAAGTATCTTCAAATCAAGCTGGTCTACCTTTTCCATAATCCAAATTCTTGTGTTTTTATTTGTAACTGCGAGCAAAGATACTCGTTTTATACATTCTGACAAATTCAGCCTCGTAAAATCAACTATCATGCACCTACTTTCGATAAAAAAACGAACTTTTGATGAACTTTCAAGACCAAAGTAAGGGTTCTGTTTGCTCAAAAGCTGTTGTAACCTTACTTTTAATGATGCCTGGCGCTGTTCTCTTTTGCTTTACAAGGCGAGTGTTTAATTTTACAAGGTCGATGCCTTGTCTGGTAAGGTCAATGACTTTTTGACCAACCATTACTCCGACGTGTCGTCACACCCTTCAGTGAGTTCTTTGGGCAATTGCGTAGGCGGTGTCAGGCCTTTCTTTTTCCAGCCTTCGAGCTGACTCACAATGTTTCCGCGGCCCGTTGCCAGTTGTTTATAGGAGTCGCCATAGAGGTTCTGCAACTTGTCGATGGCTGTGCCGATTTTAACAAAGTTCTCCGCAAATCCGGTAAACTTTTTATAGAGTTTCTCGGCCGAGAGGTAAATATCGTTGACCGAACGGCTCTGCATTTCGCTCTGCCACAGGTTATAGGCCAGCTGCAAGGCCATAAGCAGGTTGGTGGGGTTAATCAGGATGACGTGGCGGGCATAGGCTTCGGTCGGAAGTTTGGGATCGGCCGTCACGGCTGCTACGTAGGCTGCCTCGCCAGGCAAGAACATAAGTACGTACCCGATAGAGTCGGGAACAATACGGGCATAATTTTTTTCAGAAAGTTCCCTGACATGCTCGCGTACGCTCTTGACATGATCTTTGAGCAGGCGGGCCTGTTCGGAGGGGTCGTCGGCTGCTACATAGTCAGTAAAAGCCTTGAGCGACACCTTGGAGTCGATAATTACATTGCGCTTACCGGGCAAATGAACAATAACATCGGGAATGGCCACACTGCCTTTGCCATCGCTATGGTGCGCCTGCAACGTAAAGTCGCGCCCTTCGGTCAGGCCCGATGCACTGAGCAGATTGGCTAACACGGCCTCACCCCAATTGCCTTGTATTTTAGTATTGCCTTTCAAGGCTTTCGACAGGTCTTCGGCCTCTTTTCCCAAACTGGCTGTCTGTTCAACGAGGTCTTTAATATAGCGGTCGAGCGAGGCATGGCCGGTTACAAACTGCGTACGGAACCGCTCTATGTCGTTGCCCAGGGGTTTGAGCAGTTGTTCAAGGCTTTGAAGATGCTGTGTACGCAAGCTTTCGCTCTGGGTGCGCATCACATCGGCCGAAAGGGCCTTAAACTCTGCACGCAGGGCCTCGGTCTGACGCCGGAGCGCCTCGTCGGCATGTGCCTTTTCGGCTGCAAGCCGGGCTTTGGCCTCGATGGCTTCGCGCTGTGTGCGGGCCACACCTACGTAATAGCCGGCACACGCGGCTACAAGGGCTACTAACAAACAAATCAATAAGGTGCTCATAAAATTTTGCCTATTAAATAACTCTATACTATAACAGCGTGGTAAAATAAGCTACCAACGGAATGCTCACTACCGAGAACAGGGTGGTAAAAAACAGGCCCTGCGTCATGACACGCTCATCCTTGCCGTATTGCAGACAAAACAAAATACCGTTTGTAGCGGCCGGCATGGCACTCAGCACCATGGCTACCTGACAAACAAAGGGGTCGATGCCCAGTAAGCGGAGTATCAGGCCTACAAGCAACGGATTGACCAACAAACGCAGCAAGGTAACACCATAGACAAACCGGTTGCCGAGCATATCGCGCATGGGAATGTTGCTCAAGCTCGAACCGATTATAAGCAAGGCACAAGGTATTGTCAGGTCGCCCAACAAATGAAACCATTGCCCTATAGCAGCAGGCATGCTAAACCGTCCTAAAGCTATAATGACTGCAAGGAGCGAAGCCACTACGCAGGGCGAAAATACCTGCTTGGACGAAAAGGCCGAACGGGTCGTGCCACCCTTTATAAACGATACGCCTACGGTAAATACTAACAGATTGAACGGTATATTGAGTACCGACACGCAAAATACGGCCTTCGGGCCGAAAACGGCATCGCATACCGGATAACCAATGAAACTTACATTGCCGAAAGCCAGCATGAACCGAAGCAAACCCTGACGCGCACTGTTAACCTTCCAAACCTTGGGTATCAAAAAGGCAAAACCGATGAGCAAAACATACATCACAACCGACACTATGCCCAAGGCTGCAAGTTCGGAATGCTCAAACTGCAGGTCCTGCCCCATGACCGAGGCTAAAATTAACGCGGGCATAGAGACGTTTAAGATAAATACAGATAGCTTGCGGTCAAGGTCGCTCGACCATAATTGATGGCGGGCCGAGAAAAAGCCGACCATGACAATGCCGAATATCATCAGCATTTGGGTAACAATGTGTAGGAAGTCCATGTATTTTTTAGTATGTGCGAGGCGCAAAATTACTAATTTCTAACAAGCCCCGCGCCGATACGGCTAAAAAAACTACCTTCAACTCAAGCCTGCGGCCGCTTTCGCAGCCTTTACAAGCCTCAGCTACCCTACGTTACGCACAAACGGCAACCCGCAAAAGCACAAGGCTACGTTGCGGATGTACGTTTTGCAAACACGGCATCCCGATGCTGAAACACGGGCTATGCCCTAAGTACATGCCGTTGCTGCCCTTGCTCAACTGCCACCCGTTCAGGGCGTTTGCCTGAACACCTGCTGCCCAAAGCTAAGGTCGTTGACCAGCAACCGGACCTCGGCTTTTTGCCCTGAAACCGCCTGCACGCTGTCGGTTGGGATATAAACTTTCGCTTCAAAATAGTTTTCGCCGTTCTCTGTGCGCAAGGTAGCATCAACACCGGTTATGGTGCAACGATACGAGGGCAACACGCCGCCCTCAAAAAGTACCTCGGCCTGACGGGGGCAGTCGAACAGGTATAAATAACGGTAGGCTACGCGTACCGAAAGGGTATCGGTGCCTCTCATCTGCCCCACAGCATCGATACTCAAGGGGTAGGGAAGGGTATAGGCGGCCCAACAAAGCGCCAACACAATCAACGTTATGAGCAGGGTGCCGCAACGCATCACGCGCGGCGGTATCTGTCCGATAAAACGACGGGTATTTTCGCTGCGAAGCTCCATTGAAGGCGGAGCTTCGGGAAGTTGTCTGGATGGATGGCTGTTCATATCAGTTACCTAACTCAAGTTGATTTTTGACAAGGGTATAATAGGCTCCTTTACGGGCGGTTAAGGTTTGATGGTTGCCTATTTCGACCACTCTGCCGTCATCGAGCACCACTATCTGGTCGGCATGCTTAACGGTACTCAGCCTATGCGCTACAACGACCACGGTTTTGCCTTGATAAAACCTGCTGAGGTTTTCAACAATCCGGCGCTCGTTATGGGCATCGAGCGAGTTGGTAGCCTCGTCCAGAAAGATGAACTGAGGATTGCGATAAACAGCCCGTGCTATGAGTATGCGCTGTTTTTGCCCCTGGCTCAATCCCACGCCGTCGCGCCCCACCCGGGTATTAAACTGTAATGGGAGCGAGAGTACATAGTCTTTAATGCAAGCTATTTCGGCAGCCCGGAGCAGACGCTCGGGGTCTATTTCCTCGTCTCCCACGGCTATGTTGCGGGCTATCGACTCTGAAAAGATGACGCCCTCCTGCATCACCACGCCACACTGCCTGCGCCACCACTGCTTGTTACATGTTGAAAGATTGACACCGGATGTAAAAATTTCACCATGTACCAACTCGTAATAGCCTAACAGCAACTTGATGAGCGTGGTTTTACCACTGCCCGAAGCACCCACAATGGCTGTGACCTTGCCTGCGGGAATATGCAGATTCAGATGGTCTATCGTGTTCTGCGAAGCGTGTATGTCGTACCTAAAGGTTGCCTCGCTGAGCACTATGCCTTGTGTGGTGTCGGCAAACGTACTGTGCAACTGCGGTGCACAATCTTCGTCATTTTTTTGATGGATTTCGTTAATTCGCTCCAAACTGATGCGTACATCCTGCAGCGAATAGAAAAAGGCCATAAGTTGGTCGACGGGCGAGTTGAGTTGCCCGATGATGTACTGCACGGCCAACATCATGCCCAGCGTCATTTGGCCGTTAATAACAGCAGTTGCCGAAATGACAGTAATGACCATGTTTTTCAGCTGATTGATTAACAGACTTCCGGCCTCCTGGGTTTGTTGCAACTTCAACACCTTAGTTTGTACCTCAAACAAGCCGGTCTGCACATCTTCCCACTCCCAGCGACGGCGCAACTGGCAGTCTTGTAGTTTAATTTCCTGCATCGAGGTTATAAACTCGTAGGTTGTATTGTTGTTTTGAGCACGCTTTTCAAAAAGTTCGTAGTCGAGCACCTTTCGTTTCTTTAAAAAGCTAACCATCCAAAGCACATAGCAGACGCTACCCACCAGGAAGATGCCAAAGATGGGTGGATGATAAAACAACAATACCACTGAGAAAACCACAAAAGTAAGCATCGAGAAGGCGATACTAAGGGTTTGTTGGGTTAAAAAGTCGTTTACTCGCCCGTGGTCGCTCATGCGTTGCATCAGGTCGCCCATCATTTTGGTATCGAAAAAGGACATGGGCAAACGAAGCAGTTTGACGAAAAAATCGCTGAGCAAAGAGATGTTGATACGCAGATTGATGTGGAGCAACAGCCAACGCCGTACAAAGTCGAGGGCCGTTTGGCTGACTATGAGCATAAACTGTCCTAACAATACGAGCCAGATAAATCCAATGTCCTGATGCTTTATGCCCACATCCACAATGCTTTGTGTGAGAAACGGAAGCAGCAACTGCAAAAGGATACCTACCAGCAACCCAAGTACAATTTGACCGAAATAACGGCGGTACTTGCGAATATACCCCAACAAAAAGCTAAACGAACGCTCCGTCGGGTGCGCCTCGTTGCCCTCCTGAGATTGACGGAAGAACTCGGGGGTTGGCTCTAAGAACAGGGCGATGCCCACTTCCTGCCCTCCACTGCAGGTGCTGAGCCAATGAGCACGCAGTTCGGCCTGCGAACAAACCAACAGCCCCTTGCCGGGATCGGCAAGGTAATAACGGCCTTTGCGAATGCGGTAAAGCACTACAAAGTGGTTCTGATTCCAATGTAAAATACAGGGAAGGGTAGCCTCTTCAAGTACTTCGGGGGCTAATTTTCCGGCAATGGCATGAATGCCTAAAGCCTGGCATGCCCGCGATATGCCCAACAGCGAAACACCTTGGGTAGTGCATTGGCAAAGCCCCGAAAGGTAGTCGCTGCTAAATGCCTTGCCATAATGCTTGCATATCATGCGCAAACAAGTGGCGCCACACTCCATCGTGTCGTGTTGCCGATAAAAGGGGAATTGACGGGCTATCATTATCAAGAGCTAAATTTAAAAGAGAGCAATAAAGCGAATGTAACCAAACAAAAAGTCCGTTCTCTAACACATGGAACTATGGCTGAGAACGGACTAACTATAAAACAAGCGGCTAAAACGCAGGATGCCCGAAAAGCATGCCTTTGTTTACGTTGCTATTGATAAATGTTTAATTAGGGGAGGGCAACTTGTTGTTGGTCAAGCCGGGTTGCATCACTTGAGTGCTTATATTCTTGCGTCCGCCATTAAAGCGCCAAACCACATTAAACTTTAGTGCGGGGAGGAACAAGCGATTTTGCCATTTGCGGTAGCCTCCGTCAAAATAAGTATAGCTTGAACGCGTTTTACCACTGGTACACGAAAGCGAGAGGGTGAGGTTGTCTTGCAACAATTGCTTATCGACTGATACAAACAAGTTATGAACACCCTTGTACTTGGTATATAAAGAACGGATACTGGTGTCTGCTGAAAATCCGATATTGATATACCAGTTAGAAGGCAGCATGAAGCGGTTGTCCCAGGAGCCATGTGCATAATTGGCATAGACGGTAGCAGGAGCATTCTTCCAGTCCATCCAATTCTTTGAGCGGGCACAGCGCACATTCAGGTTTATGTGCCACCACTTAAACGGCTGAAAGTTGGCTCCTACGTCGATGATATAGTCCATCGACTTCAATCCATTGACAGGCTTGCTCATCAGCACTCCGGGCAGGGTAGGGTCGGGAGCTGTAATATACTCTATACCATCGTGCATGTATGCCCATTTAAATCTGGCATAGAGTTTACCATACAGAAACGAAAAGTTCAAGTCCACACTCTCCTCCTTGCTTCCCCGCAATTCCGGATTGCCCACGCTGTAATAGTAAGACCCATTCCAATGGCGGGTAGAGTCCATCTGTTCAAAGGGAAGCGCTCCGTTGCGATGCGAGTAACTGAGTATGACTCTGTTCTTGCCATTTTCATCAAACTTATAACCAAGTTGGGTCATGACATCTACCGCATGCTGCTCGAACTTTAAATGCACGTTGCGCACCGGCACTTTGTAACTGGTACGGGTATAGAAATACTGGGCAATTACATAATAATCCCACACCTTATTTCCACCAACAAAAGTGGCACTCACGAGCGGTTTCGAACTGTGGGTGGTGGTATGATAGCCATAGTTGCTATAATAATCGTTACCCGTGGGCGAATTTAATGGTGTGTACGAGGTGTTGTATTGCGTAAAAAGAGCACTTACATTACCTCGAAACCAATTTGTTACCCTGTAGTTCCAGCGGGCTGCCGCCTGAAACAAATCGGTACCTGCTTCCGAACCTAACTTCAAGCCTTCGGTCCGGTCGTTACGCGATATGTCGCGGTCTAAAGTCTGGGTTGTACCATTATAATCGGCCGTAAAATTAAAATTACTTCCTTTATTGTCAATAAAATGCACATATAACAACGATGCTGCATGCTGACTCATACCATCGCGATTGCGTGTCAATTCGGTATAAGGCTGAAGTGCAGGCTGATTGGTAAAGCTATAATCAGCGGTTGTGTTGATATGATATTTTGAGCCATTATAGGTGTAGTACAGACTCAACAGATCTTTCTGCGTAAAGTTGTAGTTCATCGACACTACAGCACTGCCATAGTTATTCCAGCCTTTATCTTTTTCGCGGCTGTACATGCCCGTGCCATCATCGTAAATGTTGTCGTTAAAGTTTCCGGTTCTATTTCCATTAACCGAATACATCACATTCGTATACAAGCTCAAACGGTTACGCTGGTAATAAAACATACCGCTAAGGTCCTCATTTGGAGTATCGTATTGATTTTTACGGAATTGAGTTTTCGAACTTAATGAGCCATAAAATCCCCCTTTAGGCACATCTAGGGTCAAATTAAGCGCACTTCCCATCTTTTCGCTGCGCGTCTGGTCTACATATTCTACCTTCGCCTTTGCCAGATATTCGGCAGGAATTGACTTTAACTCTTCCACCCCCTTCAGCGGACGGCCATTCAGATAAATAGTTTTGATATTGACACCATTAAGTAAAATATTACCTTGCAGGTCGAGCGACAAGCCAGGCACCATATTCATAGCCTGCAATGCCGACAAACCTTTAACCTTTTTATCTCCCTTCAGGTTATAGGTGTAACCCATCTGGTCTGCCTGATAGCGTCGGGCCGTAACCTCGGCTGTACCAAGGGTATGACCTACGGCATTAGTAATCTTCAAAATTTGATTTCTTTGGGGAATTTGCGTTGAAAATACCCCATGATTATAACTCAAAGCCTCCACAACGAGTCGGCCTTCCGAAAGGCCCGTAAGCAAGGAGTCGGCAAATTCAAAATTCCCCTGTTTGTCGCACAAAACTCTGGCAAGGCTCGCACTATCGGCTACTGACTGCAAAACAACACCGGCATAAGGCACGCCTTCGCCGCTTTCAACAGCTACCACACGCCCCGAAAGACTTTGGGCCTGCGCTCCTACAAACAGGCTACTAAGCGCCAACATGCTTAAGGTCCGTGAAATTGTATTGAAATGCTTTTTCATTGTTATAGATTTATTGTTATTTCTATTAAAAATACAAACAAGTGCCTTCATATATCGAAAATCAACAATGACCACACTTGTTTTAAAATTGAAGAATCACTTTGAAGGAGGTGCCGTACAGTGTATGCCGTTTGGCACATTACAATAATTTATTTGCAGGCCACAATCCTTATTATTACAAGCACAACTCAGATGGCAATTTGTATTAGTGGTAGTACTATGCTGCAATTTACTGCCATGACAATTTAAATTTGTATCGTCAGATGCCCCAAATTGAACATTTTGGTTACTAACTACAACAAAACCTCCTGTAAGTTTATTCTGCTCATTTTTATTGAGCGGTATTATTTTATTTTTGAAATCTTCCATTTTATCACCTTTTTATTGGGTTAATATTTATATAAATCCAGAACTGAGTTTACAATCTATTTAGACCATAAAATAGCATATAAAAACTCAGTCCATTCCTAATAAAAAGGAATTACTAAATACTTCATTCCCATTGTATCTACATCGCAAATATAGGCATTAAAAATTCAAGCGCAAAAAAATCATCTCTTTTTTCAAAATAAAATCCGAAAACTGGAATGTTTTATAAAAAAGCCCAATTTGCTACATTTTACTCCAATAACAATCCTTATTTTTACAAATCAAAAAAAAGAACAGTAAGAATACTTACAGATGCAGGACAATAAAAAAATCCTCAAACGAGTCTTGAATATACAATTTATGGTATCAAGACTTGTTTGAGGACAGAATAAACTTATACCAATCTTAGTCTGAACTTTATTGAGCAGAATTATTAATGAGATGCCTTCATCCTAAGCTATAATGCCCGTGATAGAATACACTCAACATGTTAACACATTTTTAATTCGGACTAAAATTTATATTAATTTAAGGAGTTAAAATCCTAACACTACTCGCTGCACGTAGTAGGCCAAGATACCTAAGAAGTAGCCTACAAAGGCAACCCAGGTGATGTGCTTCATGTACCAGCCAAAGGTGATTTTTTCCAAGCCCATGACTACTACTCCGGCTGCCGAACCAATAATAAGCATCGAACCGCCCACACCGGCACAGTAAGCCAGGAGTTGCCAGAAGATACCGTCGCATGCAAAGTCGCCCAGTTCCTGAATGGGATACATACCCATACAACCGGCCACCAGGGGCACATTATCGACAATGCTCGAGAGCACACCAATAATGCCCGTTACCATGAAGTGATTACCATCGAAGACTTCGTTCAATCCGGTACCCATCATGGTCAATACACCTATAACCTCCAAACAGGCCACAGCCATTAGGATGCCCAGGAAGAAGAGAATGGTACCCATATCAATGCGCGAAAGCATGGCCGTAACGCGCTTTTGGAGTCCGCAGTTGCTCGTTTCGTGAGGCAGGTGGCGGTAAAAGAGTTCAGTAACAGTCCACAATACGCCAAGAACCAGCAGGATGCCTACAAACGGAGGCAGATGCGTGATACTCTTGAATACAGGTACAAACATCAACCCGCCAACACCCAGAAAAAACACCGTTTTACGTTGTCCGGCACTCAGGTCGGTTTCTGTACAACAGCATTCATCGCCAGGATTGCATACCAATTCGCCTTTTAACGATAAGGACAACACGTAAGCGGGTATAATCATTGAAATGAGCGAAGGCATAAAAATCTCTTTAATTACGCCCGGAGCTGTAATGAGACCCTTGTTCCAAAGCATAATGGTTGTAACATCGCCAATAGGCGAAAAGGCTCCGCCCGAGTTGGCAGAAATAATCACCAGCGAGGCATAAATAATACGATCTTTGTGGTCGCTTACCAACTTGCGCAATATCATGACCATCACGATACTCGTAGTCAGATTGTCAAGAATAGCTGAGAGTATAAACGTCATAAAAGCTATGCGCCAAAGCAAACCGCGCTTACTCTTGGTACGCATCATATCACGAACAAAGTCGAAGCCACCATTTTGGTCAACAAGCTCAACAATTGTCATTGCTCCCATCAGGAAGAACAGCGTAGTGGCTGTACTACCCAAATGTTTTTCGATAACCTCGCTCACAACCAAAGGTATTTTGTCGCCAATTGCATTGGCCAGATACTGACCGGGGTCTATCATAAAGAGAGTCCAGCAACCCACAAACATTAAGAGCGCAATGGCTGCCTTGTTAATCTTCGTAAGGCTCTCGATGGCTATAAAGAAATAGCCCAATACGAAGACTGCTACAATGAGAATCGTAAGCGTTGTCATTTTCCTTGTAATTTGGTTAAATAGATTCGGTTTTTTTGGTGATGGGCAAAGGAAGGTATTTTTATTGAACGAAACAAATTTTCGGGCTTTAAATATCGGGTGAAAACACAAAAGGCATGTAGAATTTTTTAAAATGCGTGTAATGCATTTTACACTTGCTCAACAAAACCCCAAAAGGTGCCCCAACTTACGATTACATCGATGCTCAATTGCCCTATAAAGTACGACTGACACACCCGGCAGATGCTGAAAAAAATCATCCACCGCCGGCATTGTTTAGCTTTTTATTTGTAATTTTGCTCCACCAAAATGCCCCCGTAGTTCAATGGATAGAACACTGCTCTCCTAAAGCGGTGATTTGGGTTCGATTCCCAACGAGGGTACCAACCGGTTTATCCCCTTCGTTCCCTATCTCTATAGCGGCCCGGAGGGGAAATGTGTTTTTGGCAGCAAGTTGGCCTATGCTTGGCATGTTCTGCTACACTTTTTTGATTATATCACCGATATTTACAGCTACCCCCACGTCAACCGGTAGCTATACCTCCCAATAATAACTATGGCACAACCCGAGCTTACCCCTATGATGAAGCAGTTTTACGACCTCAAGGCCAAAAACCCTGACGCCATTCTGCTTTTCCGTTGCGGCGATTTTTACGAAACCTATGCCAGCGATGCCGTGACAGCCTCGCAGGTGCTGGGCATTACCCTTACCCGACGCAACAACAAAGGGCAATCGTCTACTGAGATGGCCGGATTTCCGCACCATGCGCTCGACACCTACCTGCCCCGACTGATACGGGCCGGTTACCGCGTGGCTATTTGCGACCAACTCGAAGACCCCAAACTTACCCGTAAACTGGTTAAGCGAGGCATTACCGAACTTGTCACACCGGGCATTGCCATGACCGACAACGTGCTCTCAGCCCGCGAAAACAACTTTCTATCTGCCATCCACTTCGGGTCGGCTACCATCGGGCTGGCACTGCTCGACATGTCGACCGGCGAATTTTTGACGGCCGAAGGCGATGCAGCCTACATCGACAAGCTATTGGCCGGCTATACTCCCAAGGAAGTGCTTGTGCAGCATGGTATGCGCGGACGCTACGAAGGGCTTTACGGCAGCAAAACTTTTATTTTTGAACTCGATGACTGGGCCTTTACCCCCCAAACGGCACACGAAAGGCTCACCAAACACTTTCAGGTGCGCAACCTCAAGGGGTACGGAGTTGACCACTTAAAAAATGGAGTAATTGCAGCAGGGGCCATTTTGTGTTACCTCGAAATGACACAACACACCCAGACCGCCCACATAACCTCACTCCGACGCATTGAGGAAAACAGCTATGTAAGACTTGACCGCTTTACAACCCGCAACCTCGAACTGGTAAGCCCGATGGCCGAAGGCGGAACCTCGCTGCTGCAGGTTATTGACCGCACACTCACTCCCATGGGAGCGCGTATGCTACACCGCTGGCTGGTATTTCCGCTACGAAAACTGACTGATATTGAAGAGCGCCAGAATGGGGTAGAGCACTTTTTTAAACAACCCGACTTTAGGGAGCTTTGCGAAATGGAACTTCCCAAAATCGGCGACATGGAACGCATTGTTTCGCGTGTGGCTGTGGGACGCGTAAACCCACGCGAGCTGCAGCAACTGCGCATGGCGCTCGAAAGCACAGCCCTGCTAAAGTATGCCTGCACACACACAGGCTGCCAGGCGCTAACCCGCTTAGGCGAACAGCTCGATGCGCTCACCCCTCTGCGCGACCGCATCAAGAAAGCATTGCGCCCCGACCCACCCATACTCCTGACAAAAGGAGGAGTTATAGCCGAAGGGGTAGACGATACGCTCGACGAACTGCGCAAAATATCAACTTCGGGAAAAGACTACCTGCTCACCATACAGCAGCGCGAAAGCGATGCTACCGGTATCCCCAGTTTGAAAATAGGCTTCAACAATGTGTTTGGATATTATATCGAAGTGCGCAATACCTATAAGGACAAAGTGCCCGAAAACTGGATACGTAAACAAACACTGGCACAGGCCGAACGCTACATTACCCAAGAACTAAAGGAATACGAAGACAAAATATTGGGAGCCGAAGACCGCATCCTCTCACTCGAAGCACAACTTTATAACGAACTGGTGCAAGAGGTGGCACGCTACGTCAAACCCCTCCAAACCGATGCACAAGCCTTGAGCAGCCTGGACTGCCTGATGAGCCTGGCCCAGGTGGCACGCGAACGCAAATATGTCCGCCCCCTGGTAGACGAGAGTTTAACCATCAATATCCGCCAGGGAAGGCACCCGGTTATCGAAACACTCATGCCCCCGGGCGAGGAATATGTGGCCAACGATGTAGAACTCGACACAAAGGGGCAACAAATCATTATCATTACCGGCCCGAATATGGCTGGTAAGAGTGCACTGCTCCGACAAACGGCACTCATTACCCTACTGGCGCAAACGGGCTCGTTTGTGCCGGCCGAATCGGCACACATCGGACTGGTTGACAAGATATTTACGCGTGTGGGAGCCAGCGACAACATCTCGGTTGGCGAGAGTACCTTTATGGTTGAAATGAGCGAGGCAGCCAATATCATGAACAACCTGACCGAACGCTCACTCGTGCTCTTTGACGAACTCGGACGAGGCACCTCGACCTACGACGGTATCTCGATAGCCTGGGCCATTGTAGAATACATACACGAAAACCCCAAGGCACATGCACGCACCCTGTTTGCCACACACTATCATGAGCTGAACGAAATGGAGAAGCTCTTTCCACGCATCAAAAACTGGAACGTGTCGGTACACGAGGTAAATAACCGCGTGGTTTTTCTGCGCAAACTCAAACGGGGCGGGTCGGAACATTCATTCGGCATCCATGTAGCACGCATGGCAGGTATGCCTCAAAGCATTGTGCGCCGGGCCGACCAAATACTTGCCGACCTTGAAAAATCTGGTGTCAAAGCCGGAGAATCGGTTCCAAAGGCCGAAAGCAATACCCACACAACCAATGGTATGCAACTGAGTTTCTTTCAACTCGACGACCCGGTGCTCAGCCAGATTCGCGACGAACTGCTCAACCTGGATGTCAACAACCTGACACCACTCGAAGCTCTGAACAAACTCAACGACATCAAGCGCATACTCAAAGGATAACATTGAGCGCGCACCATACACCTGCTACAAAACTGCGGCCTCCGTATTGCTGAATACGGAGGCCGCAGCATTATTGGATGGTTACCCCAAACGCTTATCAGAGTTTTGGACCAAACGAAAGGTCACCTGCATCGCCTAAACCCGGCACAATGTAGGCATCCTCGTTCAAATCAGGGTCGATTGCTGCTACCCAAAGCGTAACATCATCGTCGATAAATACCTTGCAGAGACGGTCAATACCCTCCTGGGCAGCAATGGCACAACAAATGTGCAACTTGGCGGGAGTTCCGTGGGTTAAGAAAGCTTTGTATGATAGTTCCAAACTTCCACCGGTGGCCAACATCGGGTCGACCATCAGGAAGGTTGACCCATTAAGGTCGGGAGCAGCAATATATTCTACGTGAATTTTTAGTTCCTCGCGCGTTCCCTCTTCGCGATAAGCCGCAACAAAAGCCGAATCGGCCTGATCGAAGGTGTCGAGAAAACCCTCGTGAAAAGCCAAGCCTGCACGAAGCACGGTGCCCACCACAATGCGGTTGTCATAGGTAGGAACGGGCTTTGTTCCTAAAGGAGTGGTAATTACTTTTTCGCTGTAGTCGAGTGTCCGGCTCACCTCGTAGGCCATAGCACGTGCTATGCGTTCAAGATTCCGGCGGAAGAGGGTGCGATTGCCCTGCACATTGACGTCGCGCAATTGAGCCATATAGGAGTTAATGACCGAAGAGCGCTCGCCAAGGTTAATTACTTTCATGCTGAATTGTATCTTAGTTAAGTTTTTAAATACTCAATAAAAGACCAGCTCCCGGAGTTAAACCGGAGCTGGCCTGCTTAGGTTGTGTAGTATAGGAAGTGTTGCTTGAACAACAGCTTCTACACCTTAATTATGCTTGCCCAGTACATCGCTGGGGTTTATTTTCGAAATGGTTTCGCGCATAGCCGTATCGCCCTTCAGATTTTCGAGCTTGTAATAGTCCATAAAGCCCATATTTCCTTCGCGCAAAGCTTGTGCCAGCGCCTTGGGAACTTCAGCCTCGGCCTGAATAACCTCGGCACGGGCCTCCTGGGCCCTGGCCTTCATTTCCTGCTCAGTAGCAACAGCCATGGCTCTGCGCTCCTCGGCCTTGGCTTGAGCAATATTCTTATCGGCATTGGCCTGATCTATCTGCAGGGTTGCTCCAATGTTCTTGCCCACATCAATATCGGCAATATCAATAGATAGAATCTCGTAAGCTGTACCTGAGTCCAAACCTTTGGAAAGCACCAACTTGGATATCGAATCAGGATTTTCAAGCACCTGCTCATGAGTTTCGGCCGAACCGATGCTCGATACTATACCCTCGCCGACACGGGCCAGAATGGTGTCTTCGCCCGCACCACCTACGAGTTGGTGAATGTTGGCACGCACCGTTACACGAGCCTTTGCTATAAGCTGAATGCCATTTTTGGCCACGGCAGCTACCGGAGGCGTATCGATAACCTTGGGGTTGACGCTGGTTTGAACAGCCTCGAACACATTGCGCCCCGCCAGGTCGATGGCCGTAGCCTTTTCGAACGAAAGGTCGATGTTGGCCTTTGATGCCGACACAAGAGCATGCACCACACGCTGCACATGACCACCCGTCATATAGTGGGCTTCGAGATTATCGCGGGTAATGGTGCGTAAGCCTGCCTTATGCGCCTCAATCAAACTCGGCACTATTACACTTGGCGGCACATTACGGATACGCATCAGAAATAGTTGTATTAACGAAATATGTACTCCCGAAACCTTAGCCGAAAGCCAAAGAAAAAAAGGAACAAAATGAAAAAAAACAGATAAGAAGATAATGGCCCCAAAAATAAGGAGTACCAGCATCAAAGTAGATTCTGCCATCGTTGCAATATTAAAGTTAAGAAAAAATGCCCCTACGTATCGTTCAGAACACCTTGCAAATATATTAGTTTTTTTCGGAATTTGTTCTTTAAGGCCTCAATTTATCAAGAAAGGATGCTTTACAACACTAAAAACAACATGCTCAACCTAAAAAAGCACTTTTGTTGCATAAAAAAGCGCGATTTGTGCAGGAAATCCTTTTTGTATTTGTATTTTTGCTGCAGAATAGAACAACCTTTTCAACCATATAAAATATCATGCAACCCATTTTATCTTTTAAAGACCTGACTGCTCATCTTCAGAGCCTGGGTCGTCGTTTCCGCTTGTCTATTGTTTGTGGCTCCGATGCAAGTACTGCCGGAGCTGCCATGCGTGCAGTTCACGAAGGCTTTGCCGAAGCCATCTTTGTTGGCGATTGTGATGCTATCCGCCAGCTTCCCTGCGTGGCCGAATATCAAGGAGAGTTTGTAAAGTTCGTTGAAGCCGAATCTCACGAAGACGCAGCTCAAAAGGCTGTAGTTTTGGTACGCGAGGGCAAAGCAGACGTGCTGATGAAAGGCTTGCTGCACACCAAAACCCTGCTCCGCGCTGTTCTTAATAAGGAATGGGGCATTCTGCCGAAAGGCCGCGTACTGACACACATCGCCATGGCGCAAATTCCGGCTTATCACAAATTGTTCTTCTTTACCGATGCTGCTGTTATTCCGTATCCTACTCACGAACAACGTGTTGAACAGGTAAAATATCTGGCTCAAATGCTCCACGCTTTCGGAATCGAAGAACCCCGCATCTCATTGATTCACTGCGCAGAGACTGTTGACGAAAAGTTCCCCCACACTATGGGCTACAAAGAGATTTGTGAACGCGCAGCAGCCGGTGAATGGGGTAAACTCCGCGTAGATGGTCCGCTCGATCTCCGCACCTCGTGCGATCCCATCGGACTTAAACTCAAGGGCATCGAATCTTCGCTCGAAGGTGATGCCGATGCCGTTATTGTTCCTGATATTGAAGTTGGCAATGTGCTGTATAAGAGTTTGCCACTCTTTGCCGGTGCCCACATGGCCGGTACCTTGCAAGGCACACTGGCTCCTGTGGTACTCCCCTCGCGCGGTGACGACCTCGAGGCCAAGTTCCACAGTCTGGCATTCGCTACCATGATTTGCTAATTGAAAACCTTTAAAACCATTGCCTAAGCTTTATACCTACAACAGCTATGCCTAATACAGCAGCAACTAACTGCGAAACTCCCAAAACGGGTTTCCGCATCCTGGTAATTAACCCGGGATCTACCTCGACCAAGGTAGCAGTATATATAGACGACCAACCACTTAAAGTAAGTACCATCCGGCACACGCCCGAAGAACTTAAACAGTACGAACAGGTGGTTGACCAACAAGCCTTCCGCAAACAATTGGTTCTTGACTGGCTCTGCGAAAACGATATCGACTTTCGTTTTGACGCAGTCATCGGCCGCGGCGGACTGGCCAAGCCCATCCCTGGCGGCGTGTACCGCGTTAATCAAAAAATGTGCTACGACACATACAACGCCATGCGAAAACATGCCTGCAACCTGGGTTGTATTATCGCCTACGAACTGGCTGCCATGCAAGAGCAAAGCTGCGACGCTTATATTGCCGACCCCGGTGTTGTTGACGAACTTCTACCGGAAGCACGCGTAAGCGGTTCACCGCTCATGCCGCGCGTCTGCATTTGGCATGCGCTCAACCAACGCGCCATTGCCCGACGCTACGCTAAAAGTATTGGTAAACAATACGAAGACTTGAATCTCATTATTTGTCATCTCGGAGGAGGTATCTCGATTGCTGCACACGAAAAGGGACGCGCAGTTGATGCCAACAATGCACTCGACGGCGAAGGACCTTTCTCGCCAGAAAGAGCCGGTTCACTTCCCGCTGCCGACCTCATTCACCTTTGCTTCAGCGGAAAATACACTGAAGAGCAACTCAAACGTCGCATTGCCGGAAAGGCTGGCCTTGTGGCACATTTGGGAACTACAGATATTCCAGCCATCATAAAGAAGGTAGAAGACGGAGATGAGCAGTGCAAATTGGTAATCGATGCAATGATTTACCACACAGCTAAAAACATTGCATCGGAAGGTGCTGTGCTTAAAGGAAATGTAGATGCAATCCTGCTTACTGGTGGTATTGCTTATTCTGACTACGTAACCAGCCGTATCCGCGAACGTGTTGAATTTATTGCACCTGTTCATATCTTCCCTGGCGAAGACGAAATGAAAGCACTCGCGCTCAATGCATTGGCAAGTCTGCGCGGTGAACGCGAAGCTAAAGAATACGAATAAAATCCTGGCTATTGAACTCTTTCTGTATCCTGCATCAATCTTTTGACCTAACAGCAAAGAGTAATCCATAAAAAGGTTGTATATCAACACTGGCAGGATTGATGTAAAAGAAACCGCCTTGTAAGATTTTCCTTTTATCCTTGCTGCATATTGTGCGAGGACTTAAGGATTTTCTTACAAGGCGGTTTCTTTGTGTTATGGGTTTGCCGATGGTTAAAGACCAAGAAGCAATGCCTAAATGCCAGGGGGCGAGCATTGGTAAACCCCATGCGCTCATCACAATGTACCATGGCGTGCGTTGTTTTAAAATTGCCAAAGCCTTACAATGGCTACAAAGTTCAAAGCATAGTCAAAACATTATTCTTGAATAACCCTTAGAACACACTTTAGGAAACTACCCTCCTACTAAGTCCGAAGGTAGTTCCATCAAATAAAACAGCCAAGTTTCTCACTCCACTAAAAGGGAACAAGAAACTTGGCTATTGTTTAAACGTGCAGCAAAGCATATCACAGGAATGTGTATATGCACACAACAATCGCACGTTTGGATTTATATAACCGTTGAAAGCAGTTGAAATAAGAAGCTATTACTTGTTATAGTTCTCAAGACCTGTTTTCAGGAAGTCAACGAACTTTTCAACATCCTCATCGTACGAGTACGACTTATTGAGCGGCTTTCCATCGTTATCGAGGAGCACGTAGAAGGGCTGCGCATTAGCGCCAAACTTAGAGCGCTGCAAGTAGCTCCACTTATCGCCCACTGTACGGAGGGTAGTAGTCTGTCCATTCTCCTCTACCTTGATTGGTTCGGGCAAACTAGCCTTTTCGTCAACATAGAGCGAAATGAGTACATAATCCTTCATCAAGAGGTCGCGCACCTTGGCATCGTGCCATACGGCAAGCTCCATCTTACGGCAGTTTACGCAACCATGACCCGTAAAGTCTACTACTACAGGCTTACCTGTTTGGCGTGCATAAGCCATACCGGCTTCATAATCGCGGAATTTAGCTTCAATCTTTACAGGGTCAAGATTAAAGTCTTGCGTAGATACAGGAGGCGCAAATGCGCTGACTGCCTTGACAGGAGCACCCCAAAGACCAGGAATCATATATACTGCAAATGCCAACGATACCAATGCCAGGAAGAAGCGGGGTACCGAAGTGTTGCGCTCATCGGGATCATCGTGGGGGAACTTGAGAGCTCCCAACAGATATACACCCAAAAGAGTAAAGAGTACAATCCATAGGGCAAGGAAGGTTTCGCGGTCGAGCAAATGCCAGCCATAAGCAAGGTCGGCTACCGAGAAGAACTTCAGAGCGAAAGCCAACTCAAGGAAACCGAGCACTACTTTCACACAGTTCAACCAGCCACCGCTCTTAGGTGCACTCTTGAGCCAAGTGGGGAAGAGGGCAAAGAGCGTAAACGGAAGTGCCAAAGCTACGGCAAAGCCCAACATACCGATGGTAGGAGCCAAGGCTGAACCGCTGCTGGTACTCACCTCAACAAGCAAGAAACCGATGATGGGGCCGGTACATGAGAAGCTAACGAGCGACAAGGTAAAGGCCATGAGGAAGATGCTCAACAAACCAGTGGTCTTCTCGGCCTTGCTGTCAACAGCTGCACCCCATGAAGAGGGTAGGGTTATTTCAAAACCTCCAAAGAAGCTGGCAGCAAATACTACGAGCATCAGGAAGAAGAGAATATTGAATATAGCATTGGTCGAAAGGTCGTTCAAGGCACTTGCGCCAAAGATTGAAGTGATAATCAGACCTAACGAAACATAGATAATGACAATCGAAACACCATAAGTAATAGCATCGCGAATACCTTTCTTACGGTCGCCCGAACGCTTCAGGAAGAAGCTCACGGTCATCGGGATAATCGGCCATACACAAGGAGTAACCAAAGCTACCAAACCTCCAATAAATCCTAGGAAGAAAATATAATACCAAGCTTTGCCGGCAATGTCATTTTCGCCCTGTCCAAAAGCTTTCAATTGGTCGATAACTGGAGTCCACAAAGCTTGTGCTGCAGCGCTGTCAACGGGTTGAACAGCCAGGGCAGCCTCTTCGCTTCCGGCATTGGCAGCTGCAGCTGCACTGTCGGCAGCTGCTTTTTCGGCAGCGGCCTTCTCGGCTGCAGCAGCGGCTTCTGCCTCGGCAGCCTTGGTTTCGGCAGTAGGTTCAGGACCATCAGCACCCTTTACCACGGCGTCGACCGAAGTAGGAGGCAAGCAGTTCTCATCGTTGCAAGCACCATACTTCAGATAACCTGCCAGCTCGTAATTCTTGTCAGTAAGTTCAACACGCTGGGTAAACGTAGCTTTTCCTTCATAAAAAGTTACAGGCATTTCGAAAATCGGATCCTGCATAGTCTTGGCACCAGGACCAGCCTTAAGACCGCCTTTAAGTTTAGCACCTTTAATTTTGTCAACACCGAAACTTGCCGGTGTTGGTCCGCCAGGACCAATGTTGGTCGAATAGATGTGCCATCCCGGATCGGCCTTACCCGTAAAAACGATGTCAATGGTCGTCGGGTTCACACGCTTGTACTGCACGCTAAAGCTTACCTGCGCCTGAATGGCTGTTACTGCCGTGACGAGGAGCAAAAGGGTTAAAGTGATGAACTTCTTCATTTGTTAATGGTTGATCGGGTTATAATTTTGTGCAAAAATACACATTTTGCGCGAAATCAAAACATTTAATATAATTTTTAGTGGGTTATGCAAAGAAAATTGGCTCTTTACAAAGCAAAATGTCAGAAGAAGCGGACACCAAAACGTATATTTACAATTTTTTATGCACAATATGCAATTCACATTCCCTGTCGAATATCCCTACCCGGCGTAAGAGCATCACACTCAGGCACGTCTCAATATGAATAATTAGGCTATGAAATTATCAAAGGGATTATCGGTTACAAATGACTGCATACGTGCGATGATAACGTCATTCTAAATATTTTATTGCCTCATTTCCCGACACGATGCTTCATGCCCTATATGCAGACAGCCTTACTTATATACACTAAATAACGACATAAATATGTAAGTTGACGAAGCAAACGTTACTCTTATTGATGAATATTATTAAACTTATTCATAAAAATGCACCAAAGAGGCGAAAATAACGGAAAATGAAGGATTTCGTTTCGCCAAAAGGCCTTTAAATACTCGTTGATTGATGTCAGCAAGCTTTTACCGGCAGATTCTGCTTGCTCAACTCTACATACTAAGTTCTAAGTAAGGAACACTCAAGCAAGCAAGTAAGAGAGAGAGCCAAAAAACAGTATTTCGTTTTTTGCTTCGAACTTCAAGTGCTATCTTTGCAACCGCTACGGATAAGGGAAACGGGTGTAAATCCCGTGCAGTCCCGCTGCTGTAAATTCCATTATCACCAATCCATCTTGGCCACTGCCTGAAAATAGAATTTCGGGCGGGAAGGCGGATTGCGTGGGAATAAGCCAGAATACCTGCCGTTTGCATAGAGTTCAAATCACTCTACCTCAGCTCTCGAGGAAGAGCTACGAGGTTCAACTTGTTTTTTTACTCAATTCATGAACAAATGCTTGCTTACTGCCTGGTGTTGTATAACATTGGGCTGGCCGGCTGCCTTAGCACAAATCAGTTCCGAGACTACCGACTCGCTCGGTACTGCCGAGGTAACCGCTACCCGCACACTCCAGGGCATAAGTTCCGCTACTCCGCTACAGCGAATTGCTCAAAACGACTTTCGCCGCAGGGGCATTACCGACACGGGCGATGCCTTACGCCGCCTGGCTGGAGTAAACCTGCGTGATTATGGTGGTGCTGGAGGCTTGAAAACCGTGAGTGTACGCGGATTGGGAGCTACACATACGGCTGTTGCCTACGACGGGTTGTGCATTAACGACAGCCGACAAGGACAAATAGACTTGCAACGCTTCAATATCGACCAACTAAACAGTATAGAACTGCAAACGCTCGATGCCGGACAACTGCTCTGCCCGGTGCGTAACTTGGCTGCAGCACTCCTCAACCTGCAGACACAGCACACTGATACGCTGCAAAAGGGCTTTCACGGCAAGGCGCTGCTCAAGCAGGCCTCGTTTGGAACCTGGAATGTTTTGCTCAACACCAATACCCGTGTAGCTAAACGCACCTTCGTATCGGCCAACGCCAATTGGTTTTTTGCACACAACAACTACCCCTTTGTAGTTGAGAATGGAGTTGCCACCACCCGCCTGCACCGCACCAACAGCCGCATGCAGGCTGCAGGAGGCGAAGCCAATGTATGCCACTTGCTACCCGAAGGAAAGGTTGAAGGCAAATTGTTTTTCCAGCACAATCACCGCCGGCTTCCAGGCCAGGTTGTGCTCTACGTAAACGAAAACAACGAACGCCTAACCGAGCAAAATGCCTTTGGCCAACTGCGATGGACTCAACACTTTGGGCGGTGGGAAATGTTTGCAGCCGGCAAATATAACTGGCAAAAGAGCTATTACGTCGACATCAAAGACCAGTACCCCAACGGAGCACTCCGCCACAGTTACCGTCAAGGCGAACTTTATGCCACTGCCGGCGTTGCCTACCGCCTGTTGCCAATGCTCCGGGCAGCCTATGCTACCGACTATGCCTTTGCCACCATGCAGAGCAATCTTAAAACCGACAATGATGTAAGCAGACATTCGTGGCTTCAAAGTTTGTCGGTACAATGGCGCACACCGCAGTTTAACCTCACTGCACGCGGTCTGCTTCAACTGTATCGCAACCAACGCGACAAACAGGCTGCAGCCCGAAATGCTACGCGGGCCACAGCCTCGGCTGCAGCTTCGTACAAAATTGTGCAGAGCCCCGTAAACCTTTATGTGCGGGCTGGCGTTAAAACAGGATTCCGTATGCCAACCTTTACCGAAGCATACTTTTATCACTTAGGCGAAACTAACCTGCAACCCGAACATACACGGCAATTCAATTTAGGCAGCACCCTACAAGCAGCTCCGGCTCATTGGTGGCCCATGCTGGCCATTACGGCCGATGCCTATTATAACAAGGTGTCAAACCGTATTGTGAGTGTGCCCTACAACTTGTTTATATGGCGCACTGTCAATATGGGCGACGTGCGCAGCACTGGTATTGACCTCGTGATTGAAAGCCGGTGGAAACCACACACCAGCCATTTGCTGATACTGAGTGGCAACTATTCGTACCAATACGCCCAAGACCGCACCACTCCCGGCAGCGATACCTATGGCAACCAACTGGCTTACACTCCGCTACACCACGGAGCGGCCTCGCTGGCATGGGAGAATCCCTGGCTATCGGTCGTAGCCCACGCCACATTTGCTTCAGAACGGTGGAGCACCAACGAACACCTGCCAACAACCCAATTGCCCGGATATGCAGAATGGGGATTGGGGCTTTACCACACCTTTTGTTTAAAGAATCTGAGAATCGAAGGCCGAGCCGACCTTATCAATGCCTTTAACCACCACTACGAAATTGTCAGACGCTACCCCATGCCAGGCAGAGCCTACCGCATTTCGTGTGCATTCTCCTTTTGATAATCATCTATTTATATATTCAAATTTTATGTTTAAACATTTTCTTCCATCAGCTCTACTCCTGCTGCTTAGTGCAGGTATAACGGCCTGCTCCGATGATGACCCCATCACCCCGCAAACTCCGCCAGCATCCCCTTCATCCACATCGGCCTATGTGCTCATACAAGGTAACCAATATGGTGGAGTATCGGGAAGCATCGACCTAATAGATATGAACAACCACACCGTTGCTACCGACGCGTTTTATGCTGTAAACCAACAATCACTGGGCGACACGCCTCAAACCGCTGTGCGCTACGGAGCTAAAATCTACGTACCGGTTTTTGGATCGAACGTACTTTGGGTTCTTGATGCCAACACACTCAAAATTGTAAGCCAAATACAAAGCGAGGCACCCGAAGCCGTATGCGGCGAAGGCAAACATGTGTACATTGCCAGCAATAACGGCTACGTTACTCGCCTCGACACACTCAGCCTGCAACCCGACGAAAACCGCCTGCAAGTGGGCCCGAATCCTGCCGGACTGGCTGCACACAACGGAAAGGTGTATGCCACCATCAGCGATGGCTATAACTTCTCTAACAACTATGAAAATGGCAAAAAAGTAGTAGTAATCGACACGCATACCTTTACAAAAACTACCGACTATACCGTAGGACTCAATCCCGGACAGATAGTAAACAACAAACTGGGCGACCTTTTTGTGGTTTGCCGCGGTAACTACAAGGATGTGTTGCCCAAAGTTCAAAAAATCAGTACCGACGGACAAGTGTCAGACTACTGCGAAGGCACCTTGCTGGCTATGCACAACGACACGCTCTATGCCATTAACCCGCAAGCCGACTATGTGAACAATACTTCCCAAGTGAACATGAAGCGCTTTGACACTCGTAACAACCAAAGTTCAACCTTTAGTTTTGCAGCCGGCGAAGCTCCAGCCATGCCCAATGCCTTGAACATCAATCCTAATAACGGCCACGTGTTCATATCGTCGGACAAAGGTGTAAACGACTACGACAAGAGTGGCTTTGTATATGAATACAAGCCCGATGGTACACTTGTTACACGTTACTCCGTAGGCATTCACCCCTTTGGTGTTGTGTTTAAATAAATTGCTATCCACTATTTTCTAAACAAAACTGCAGGAACCTTTTGTTCCGCTCTGCCTTTATATAAAGCCGCTGGCTGCACTTAGCTGTAAGCCAGCGGCTTTTGCTTGCTACACAGATAATCTGCAAACAAAAACAATTATAAAAAAACGACAGTTTGACTGCTATGACAAAGTATTTCGGATATAAAAATAAAACAGATGTGCTTTAGTCTTGAAGGCCGGTATACAAATGTATAAACCTATTTGTCGCATTGCAGACGACTACGGCATCTTCCTATCATGTGTACACCTGAATTCAGGCAATACTTCTACTTGCAGCAAGAGCTGTAGCACGGATATGTTACCGGGGTGTAGAAACTTTTAATGGGAGATTAAAAATTTCTACACCTCCTTCTGCTTTTCATAAACGCGCACCCCCTCATACAGCAGCCTAACGTTGAAAAGCAAACAGTCTGCAATTTAAAATTGCATAGAAGTCCGCTTATTAAAGTAAACACGTTTTAAAGCTATCACAAGACCGTCCCGCTGTTTTCGGCTATCAAAAAGAATAGGGATAACCGCTAAACAAACATCATCCCCCCGACCTCCTGTACTAAACACGATGTGTTATACCAGACAAACTGTACCCGCGGTTCCGATATTTACGAAACCGCGGGTACAGTACCTATCTAAAAAAATACTCCCATCAAAAGCTACATCCATAACATCACGATGAGCTGGGCAATAATAACACGCAAAAACATACACAGAGGATAGACCGTTGCATAGGCTACTGAAGCCTTGTCGCCGGGGTTCGTGTCGTTTACATAATCCAAGGCTATGGGGTTAGCCATGGCTCCGCAAAGCATACCAGCCGTAGTTGCAAATGTTTTGTTGGTGAGCCTTACACTCACAACGCTCATAACCACCACCGGAACCAAGGTAAAGGCAAAACCAATGGCAATCCACCACAGAGCAGCGGGCTGCATAACGGTAGCAACAAAGTCCTTGCCCGCATCAAGCCCTAAACAAGCCAGATACATGGCCAATCCTAACGAACGGAGCATGAGGTTGGCACTCGTAGTGGTATAGGCCACCATGTGAAAACGTGGACCGAAGGCACCTATGAGTATCCCCATAACAATAGGTCCGCCAGCCAAACCAAGTTTTACAGGGTACGACATGCCGGGAATAAAAATAGGAATACATCCCAACAGCAATCCCAGCACAATACCTATAAAAATGGTCACCATATTAGGTTCGTCGAGGCGCTTAACCACATTTCCTAACTCGGCTGCCACCTTGCGAATGCTCTGTTCCTCACCCACAACAGTCACACGGTCGCCCATGCGCAATATAAGGTCGGGGGTAGCAATCAACTGGATGCCTGTGCGCTGCACCCGGCTGATATTAACCCCGTAACGGTTGCGCAGCTGTAAGGAACCGAGGTGACGACCGTTGATTTCGGGACGTGTAATAAGAATACGCTGCGAAACCAGATTCGTGTCGAGCGAATTCCAGTCCATATCCTTGGTATTCCAGTTTTTCTCGTCGCGGCGACCAAAGTAAATGGTCAGATGCGAAAGCTGCTTGCTGGTTGTAACAACCAAAATGCGGTCATCCTCCTGCAGTTTGGTTGTAGCATTTGGCAAAATAACCTTGCCGTCGCGCCAAAGTCTCGACACGACAAAGCGACTCTCGTCCATGCCGCTGATTTCGCCCAGTGTAAGTCCAAATATCGCAGGATTGCACACTCTGAACGAGGCTATAAACGGCTCATTTCCACTTTCGGGCTCTGTAGCCTTGGAATGACGCGTAAGCCATCCTTTTACCATAATCAATCCAAGGATAACGCCTACCATACCCAATGGATAGGTAACCGCACAACTCAACGCAGCCCCGGTTGAAGGCTGTCCTAATTGCTTAAGCGTTTGCTGCGCAGCACCCAAAGCGGGCGTGTTAGTTGTGGCACCACACAACACTCCCATCATGTCCTGAAGCGGCAAAAGCCCAGTCCATCCTACAATCAAAGCCATGAGTGTGCCAATCAGCACCACACCTATAGCCAACAAGTTAAGTTGGGTTCCACCTTGCCGTACCGCACTCATAAAGCCCGGACCAACTTGCAAACCCAACGTATAGACAAAAAGAATCAAGCCAAAACTCTCGGCATAATTCAGCATTTGGCTATCAACGGTTAAACCTAAAGCTCCAGCCAAAATACCTATAAAAAAGACATAAGTAACGCCCAAACTGACGCCACGGAAACGGATATTGCTGAAGGCAAGCCCCAACGCGCAAATCAGGCATATAACAATCACAGCCTGCACAGCCGAAGGGGTTGTCAGTGTTTCTGCAAACCAATTCATAATTAAAAGAATAGTTCGTTTGTATTGTGGGGGCAAAGTTAAGGCAAGTTAGCTAAAGGAACAAACTTAAAGCTCTAAGTTTTCAAAAGTTAGCTCCAAAGGATAGACAAGCTGCCCCTATACGGGCTGAATGAGCGTTAAAATTGGCTTTTTGCTTGGTACATAGCCCCTTTTTATTGTACTTTTGTACGAATTTACCCTCAATAGGGGCTATTCTATCTTCAACAATTATGGCAAAGCAACAAAAGAAGAAACGCAAAATAGGTCAGTTCGGCACACTGACCACCGGCATCAGTACAACCCTTGTACTGCTTTTACTGGGTATCGTGGTGCTTTTCGTAAGTATCGGAACCAACTACAGCCGGCAAATTCGCGAAGGACTCACGGTATGCATCTCGCTTAACGACAGTATCAGCCAAAGCGAACTTCAAGCTACACAAGCCCGTCTGCGCCAGGCACCTTATACCCGCAAGGTTGACTATATATCGAAAGAGCAAGGCACCCGCGAAATGAACGAGGCACTGCAAAGCGACATGGTCGACTTTATAGGCTTCAGCCCAATACCCGCAGAGTTTGAGGTTTATCTTAAAGCAGAATATGCTAACCTCGACAGCCTTGCACACTACGAAAAGAGCATGAAAGCCCTGCCGGGTGTAACCGATGTGAGCTACCCGAAAGATTTGATGGCCAATTTAGACCGTATCATTCCTACCGTAGGACTAATACTGCTGGTAGTTGCTGTACTGCTTAGCATCATTTCGTTCTCGCTCATCAACAACAGCATCCGCATGAACGTTTATTCTAAACGCTACAGCATACACACTATGAAACTGGTAGGAGCCAGTTGGGGATTTATACGCCGACCGTTTATAGCCCAAGCCTTTTATATAGGCTTAACCTCAGCCCTGATGGCTGGTGCCATTTTAGGAAGTTTGCTTTATTACCTTCGATTCATGGTCGAAGCAGGCGACTCATATTTTAACCAGCTCATAACTCCCTTGGTATGGATTGCCACACTCGGCACCATATTTACAGCCGGCATTCTCTTTACCATTTGGTGCGCCTTTATATCCATCAACCACCACTTACATATGAACACCGGACAGGTATACTTGCGCTAAAATCGTATCTGCACGGTAAATTACTTCAAAAACATTAAACCACATAATAATATATGGCTACATCTCTGCAAAAAACCGTTTGGAAAGACAGTAGTCCGCAGCCTCAGACTACAAGTTCCACTAAGCAGCCAAACAAAAGGGTTTTTGCCTTTGACCGCGTAAACTTTATCCTTTTAGCCATCGGCATGGCTATCGTAATTATCGGCATGATTCTTATGTCGGGCAGCGGTTCAAACGAAACAAACTTCAACCCCGCTATCTTTGATGCCCGCCACATTAAAGTGGCTCCCATGGTATGCCTCTTTGGCTACTTGTTTATTATTTACGGTATCATGCGCAAACCCCAAACACCTCAGAACGATGACTTGGATTGAAACTATTATTATTGCAATCGTTGAAGGACTAACGGAATTCCTGCCGGTATCCTCTACAGGCCACATGATTATAGCCGAGAGCCTGCTGAATGTTAACGTAAACGACGAATTTGTCAATGCCTTTACCGTTATCATCCAGTTTGGCGCCATTCTCTCAGTTGTAACACTCTACTGGCGTAAATTCTTCTACCCCCAAAGTGCCATGAAAGGCTACCACACATGGGGGCAAGCCGTTTGGCACTTCTACTCGCGCCTCTTTGTTGGTGTAATTCCTGCTGTTGTACTTGGCCTGGTATTCAACGACTTTATAGAATCGAACTTAGGCAACGTAACACTCGTAGCCATTATGCTCATTGTAGGCGGTGTTTTTATGCTCTTCTGCGACCGTATTTTTAACCAGGGTTCCGAAAGTACGCCGCTCACCTACAAGCGCTCGCTAATGATAGGTCTTGTACAGTGTATTGCCATGATACCTGGTGTGTCGCGCTCAATGGCAACCATCGTGGGAGGTATGTCGCAACGCCTTACTCGCAAGGCAGCAGCAGAGTTCAGCTTTTTTCTGGCTGTACCCACTATGTTTGGCGCAACCTGCCTTGAGACCTACAAACTTATCAGCCATGGCTCAGGAAATATCCTGACACAAGGCAACAACTTGACAATCCTTATATTGGGTTCGGTTGTATCGTACTTTGTAGCCATTGCAGCCATTAAATTCTTTATCAATTTTGTAACGCGCTACGGCTTTGTAGCCTTCGGATGGTACCGCATCGTAGTAGGAAGCATCATTCTTATCCTAAGCTACTGCGGCATCGACTTGGCAATGGTCGGATAACCTATTGTAGGCTCCGTCTGCCATATTCAGCAACGAGTTTGTATCCAAAAGGAAAGCCAATTCAACGCTATGACAGCACAGCAAGCCCCCCTTATTACCCATATATACCCTAAAAATGCTGACCCCGAAAGCTATAAACTACTACACCAACTGAGCCGGGAGTTCTGCGAAACTAAAAACAATGGCCAGGCTACTCAGCCTGCTATGATTCTTGCCTTCGACAAACCTTTAGGCATGACTTCATTCCAACTGGTAGCTAAAATACGCTGGATTCTTACTCGCATGTGGGGTGTAAAGAAAGTAAAAGTTGGACACGCCGGAACTCTCGACCCTCTGGCCACCGGTGTCATGATTATTTGTACGGGAAAAGCTACCAAATGTATTGAACAATTACAGGCCGGCGTAAAGGAATATTACGCTACCCTGCAATTAGGTGCCACTACGCCAAGTTTCGACCTGGAACACCCCATTGATCAAACCTACCCCACAGAACACATCACTGAAGAAGATGTACGCAAGGTGCTCCAAACTTTTATAGGCGATATTATGCAGGTCCCCCCCGTATACTCTGCCTGTAAAATAGAAGGTAAACGCGCCTACGACCTGGCAAGACAAGGAAAAGCCGAGGAGGTTGAACTCAAAGCCAAGCCACTGCGCATTGACGAAATAGAACTTACACACCTCGATCTTGCCAACCACACAATGACCATCCGCGTGGTATGCTCTAAAGGTACCTATATTCGAGCGCTTGCACGCGATATTGGGCAAGCACTGAACAGTGGTGCCCATCTTACAGCCCTACGACGCACCCGAGTTGGCTCCATTGATGAGCACAAATGCTTTACTATCGAAGCTTTTGAGCAAGAATACCTACCCCAACAACAGGCAACCTCGCACTGACACACATCCTCACTATAGTGAGCCATACTAAAACAAGAGCAGAAGGGAGGGTATAAAATTCTAAACGGCTTCTGAAATCCTCTACACCCCCTTTTCCTTATAAAAAGGGTAGGGGCAAAAGCCCGATTGGGCACCCCATTGCCTACACCTACACCTTATCAAACAAGGTAGGGGCAAAAACAAAGCAACAACGCCCTGACCAATAAAGGAAAACGGCAAAAAAATACCTCTGTACGCAACCAATTATCCACTCCACGCTCCATTAGGCCGCTAAGGCCATCGAACTCTTAAAATAAACGTCTATGAAACTCTCACAATTCAAGTTTAAACTTCAAGAGGAGAAGATTGCCAAGTATCCCGCACCACACCGCGATGAAAGCCGTATGCTTGTGCTTCACCGCACGACTGGCGACATCGAGCACTTGATGTTCAAGGATATCTTAACCTTCTTCGATGAGCACGATGTCTTTGTGTTCAACGACACAAAGGTATTTCCTGCACGATTGTACGGCAACAAGGAAAAAACAGGTGCCCGCATCGAAGTTTTCTTGCTTCGCGAACTCAATCAAGAACTTCGCTTGTGGGACGTACTGGTAGATCCTGCCCGCAAAATACGTATTGGTAACAAACTCTACTTTGGTGAAGATAACTCTATAGTTGCTGAAGTAATTGACAATACCACCAGCCGTGGACGCACGCTACGCTTTCTGTACGATGGCGACCACGACGAATTCAAAAAATCGCTCTATGCCCTTGGTGAGTCGCCCATTCCACGTAGCATTGGCCGCCCGAGCGAACCCGAAGACATGGAACGTTTTCAATGCATCTTTGCCCGTCACGAAGGAGCGGTAACTGCTCCAACAGCAGGCTTACACTTCTCGCGCGAAATGCTGAAGCGTATGGAAATCAAAGGCATTGACATGGCTTATATTACCCTGCACTGCGGATTAGGCAACTTCCGTACAACGGATGTTGAAGACCTTACGAAACACAAAATGGACTCGGAGCAAATGTTTGTCAATGAGGAATGCTGTCGCATCGTAAACCAGGCCAAAGACCAGGAACATAAAATCGTAGCTATCGGAACTACTGTACAGCGCGCACTCGAAGCCGCCTGCAGCACCGACAACCGCATTAAGGAATTTGAAGGCTGGACTAACAAGTTTATATTCCCGCCCTACGACTTTCACGTTGCCGATGCCATGCTCGTAAACTTCCACGATCCGTATTCTACACTCCTTATGCTCACTGCAGCATTTGGAGGTTATGAATACACCATGAATGCCTACAACGAAGCCTTAAAGCATGATTACCGCTTCGGCCCCTTTGGCGATGCCATGCTCATTATTGACTAATTGACCCCATTCTGTACAAACTCCCCCTCGTCCGAACCAACCAGACAGGCGAGGGGGAGTTGCTTTGCGCATAGCATGCAATAATCATGACTTTTTATTCACCCAACTGCGAACATACCAATCGCCACAGCACCACCAGACCAACCCAAAAGCATCCCCTGCTTTACCTGGCGCTGGGCAGTAACCTGGGTAACCGCGCCGAGAACATTGAACGCGCCATCAGCCTGATTGACCAAAGAATTGGCCGGGTAGTTACCTGCTCCGGAAATCAAGAAACAGCGCCCGTCGGCTTTAAGTCGGCCAACAGTTTTCTCAATGCTGCCGTGGCGGTCGATACCAATCAGCCTGTCGACCGCGTGCTCTGCATCACTCAGGAAATCGAAAGGGAACTTGGACGTACCTGCAAGAGCATACAAGGAATTTACCACGACCGTACCATCGACATCGACCTGCTACTCTACGGCGAAACGGTGATACAAACCGATACCCTCTGCCTGCCACACCCTCGCCTGCACGAAAGGCGTTTTGTACTCGAGCCCCTACATCGCATTGCACCCGATGTTGAACATCCTACACTACATGCCACCATGGCCGAACTACTGGCCCAACTAAATAAGGGACACATACGCGAAGCGCAACCCACCGACTGCACACCGCAACTGCAGGATAGCATGAACCACCTGCTTCCCCAGCTCTGGGACGAGGCCCCCCGCATGACAATTGACCGTCTGAACGAACTGCTCCATGCCCCGCACGTACACCTGTACCTGCTTTACGACGAGGCCAACGAGTTCTGCGCCATGGCCACCCTGGCTGTCGACAGCCTGCCTACGGGCTACAAATCGTGGATTGAGGATGTGGTGGTCGATGCTGCCTGCCGCGGACGCGGATACGGCCGACAGCTCATCGAACACCTCATTGCCGAAGCCTCGCGGCTCGGAGCACAAAGCATTAACCTCACTTCGCGTCCCGAACGCGTAGCCGCCAACCAGCTCTACCGCAGCCTGGGCTTTATTCAACGCGATACCAACGTTTACAAACTCACTCTCGGCACCCTTTAAGCTACACATGCACCGGCCGGAGCGAAACTATTTTAAAACCAACCCTTTTTACCCGTGGTAAACTACCGCCAACTATTCAAGACGACCGGCCTGCTCGGCAGTGTGCAGGCACTCTACATAGCCATAGCCGTACTGCGCAACAAAGTAACGGCCGTGCTGATTGGCCCGCTGGGAATGGGTATGGCCGAACTCTACTTGCGCGCACTCGACCTCGTGGCCAACAGCACTAACATGGGCTTAGGTTCGAGCGCAGTCAAGGTACTCTCCGAAACCTACGAGCAGGCAAGCAACGGCGATGCAGACGCCCAAAAAACAGTTAACGAACAAATTAAACTGATACGCACCTGGGTATTGATGACAGGCCTTTTAGGCATGTTAGTCTGCATTACCTGCGCACCACTCATCAGTTTGCTAGCCACCAACAACGACACGCACACCAATTACTTCCGGCTCATGTCGCCCATTGTGCTTTGGTCTACGCTGATGGGCGGCGAAATTGCCATTCTCAAAGCCACCCGCCAACTTAAATGGCTGGCATTAGCCTCTACACTCGGGGGCATTTCGACACTGGCCATCAGCGCGCCTATTTACTACCTATGGGACATGAAAGGCATCGGACCTGTGCTTTTCATGACCTCCCTTGCCACCTTCTTTTTCAACCTATACGGCACCTGCCGCCGCTATCCCTACCGCGTAGGGCCCTTTAACGGCCCCTTCTTGCGCCGGGGCATTCCGCTGTTGCGCCTTGGCGCGGCTTTTGTGGTGGCCGGCGTCATGACAACCGGAGCCGAAATGCTCATACGAGCCGCCATCATCCGCAGCACCGACGGCCTGTCGGTTGTGGGCTACTATGCTGCAGGTTACACACTTACCGCCAGCTATGCACGCATGATATTTGTGGCTATGGATGCCGACTATTTTCCGCGACTCTCGGCCATCTGTAATCATGTACGCCCAACCAATATACTTGTAAACCGCCAAATAAACACACTGATTGTGCTTATGGCGCCTTTTCTCATCGCTTTTTGCCTGGGATTACCGCTCATCATCCGTATTCTCTATACTAACGACTTTCTGAACATCATTCCCATGGTTATCTGTGCTGCTCCCTTTATGTACTTCAAGGCTATTTACACACCGATAGCCTATCTGGCACTGGCGCGGGGCGACTCGTTCCGTTACATGCTAATGGAGCTGACGTACGATGTGGTATTCTGTCTTTCAGTCATTGCGGGCTACATTCATTTAGGCCTGGTGGGCGCAGGCATCGGTCTGACGGTGGCCAATCTGTTCGACCTCTTCTTTGTTCACATGGTATACCGCCATTATTATGGCTTCCGCATGAACCAAAGCACCATGCTGCGCTGCATTTTCCTGTTCGTTCTGCTCATTACAGGACTGCTTGCAGCTTACATCCCCGACCGCCTGCCGCGCTACGGAATAGGCACCTTATCGCTGGTCATGACCATTCCGGTGGTATGGCCTATTTTAAAGAAACTCAAACGCAAAGGAAACAATTAACAACTGCCGATAAATCCGTTGAGGGCGGGCGCATTAAATGATATGCGCCCGCCCTCAACGGATTTATAAAAGTAGCTGTCCCACATTACCTGCACAAACTATAAGACATAAACGGCGATGGAGGATAAACAGCATACAAACTATTCAGTTAAAGTGATAGAAATGGCTTTGAGCAAAGCCGAAGGCTGAACCATAGCTGGCGATAAGGGCAACTCACCACGAGTTTCATACAATTTATCCAGTTTTTGAGCTGTTACTGGAGTAAGTTCAACTGTATAGTCACTCAACATAAGTCCGTAAGCACAGCCTGGGGCACTGATAATGAGTGGACCCTCAGATACTATAACCTTAAACTTATCTTTTGCAACTGCTTCTGAAAAACTCATACCAACCTCGTATTTACAATCTTCAGTTTGCGCACCTATTGCATATACATTGATTGAATAAATGTTGTTGTCTGCATCCAAAAAAGCTTCGGCTACCAGTTGGTTGCGCAACTTAAACTGATAGCAATCGCCCATATCACCCATCTCATCCTGTTCAAAGGTATAACTGTCGTAAAGGCCATCAACCTTAGCCGGAATAGCGCTTCTGCTCATACCCAACAGAATAGGGCCTATACCCTGAGGCGTAATAAAAGGCATAGATGTATTATTTACTACGCTTTGTTTTTGCATTACTATCAAAGCATCTGCCAATGCTGTTGCTGTTGCTGAAACCATACTGTTACCACTGGCCAAAACCATAGCCACAGCTATTAAACCTGTTCTTTTCATAGTACCTCTTATCTGGTGTTATATTAATAAAATAAGTGAATTTAAGACAACTTTTGTGATAGTTTATATAAATACATAATGCTGCAGATAGAGTGAAACGGACAATTAAAAGTTTACATCAATGCTGTGAGCGCTTCGGCTATACCATCCTCTTCGTTCGAGAGGGTGATATAATCGGCCTCGGCCCGAACCTCGGGTACAGCGTTACCCATAGCCACTCCCATACCGGCCATTCGCAGCATGGTCAGGTCGTTGTATCCATCGCCAAAGGCAATAATATCGGAGGGAGTGAGCTGCAGGTGAGCAAGCAGCCGTTGCAACGAAAGCGCCTTATCGATTCCCTTCGGCACAAGTTCCACAAAGAAGGGCGCCGAACGGAACACGTCCATGCGACCCGACAATTGTTCAGCCAGTTCTACTTCGGCCAATTTCATCTTTTCGGGGTCGCCGGTCAGGAGGAGTTTTACGGGATTAGCCTCCAGGCAATCGGGCAAATACTTCACGCCCCGAATCTTCATTTTGTTGATGCGGGCCTCCTCGAGCACATATTCGTCATCGGGTTTCTCGGTTACGATGACATTGCCGTCGTACCCCAGCAAGGCATAGCCGTGGGCTTGTGCATAGTCGTAAATTTGAGGAATGACTCCATCGGGCAGATACTTGGCATAGAGTTCATGGCGGGTTTTCCAGTCAACGATTTTGGCCCCATTGTACGAGAGTAAATAGCCTCCAAGTTTATCGAGTTTCAAGCAGTCGGCAACCGGCTCCATACCAAAGGTTGGACGTCCCGATGCCAACACTACAATAACACCTTCGGCTATACACTGTAGCAAGGTCCGAAGGGTACGGGGCGTTACTTCTTTTTGATGGTTTGTAAGTGTTCCGTCAAGGTCGAGTGCGATAACTTTATATTTCATAATGGTGTGATTAAATTTTGACAAATTGACGCATAGCTTCCCACATTACTATACCTGCTGTTACACTCACATTCATGGAGTGCTTGGTGCCGAACTGTGGGATTTCGAGTGCCTGGTTACAGCGGTCAACCACTGCCTGCTGCACACCTTTCACTTCGTTGCCCATCACCAGGGCATAACGCTTGGAGGTATCGAATCGGAAGTCGCCCAACTTCAGACTTCCGTCCACCTGTTCGACAGCCAGCACCACGTAACCGGCTTGCTGCAATTCGTCGACCGCATCGAGTGTATCAGCAAAATATTTCCAGGCCACCGAGTCCTCGGCTCCCAGAGCCGTCTTGTGAATTTCGGCCGACGGAGGGGTAGCCGTCAAGCCACACATATAGACCCCCTCTAACCGGAAGGCATCGGCCGTACGCAACACACTGCCCACATTGTGCAAGGAACGGATATTATCGAGCACCATAACCAGGGGCAGTTTTTCGGAACGCCGAAACGTTTCAATGTCGATGCGGTTTAAATCTTCAATAGTTAACTTACGCATATTGCTTGCTATATTTTTCGCTTTTAATTAAAGGGTGCAGAACTTTATACACGGCATGTAAATCTTTTAGCATCCCACCTATTTATGCGGTACAGCCAACCTGATTTTACGCTTTACACAACTTTTATTCCCCTTCCTTTGTTCTTAGTAAAACTCCGGCCATACCTTTATCTGAAATAAGGGATGGAGTTTTATTTAAAGCAACTTCGTATTGCCGCATTCCGTGTACAATCATACACCCCTAAGGTATACAAAAATCAACGGCGAAGATACGAATTTATTGTGGAAAAACATGTTTATAACAAGTGTAAAAGCTGTTGAAATAACTGAGAATAACTATCAGACAATGCTGTTTGAAACCGACAGAATGCTATCCACAAGTAAACAAGCTTATACACGGTTTTTCCTTATCTTACTCCACAAAAAACGGGAATGTAAAAACAACTTTTTTTATACCCGATGTAGTTATCCACAGGGTGTGGATAAAAAACATAGATTTAGCGAGAAACCTTCTAAATACAAGAGTTTTAAAAATAGAAGCTATGTGGAAAAAAATGTGAGTAAACCGCACTCAAACGTTGATAACGAAATGAACAAATTTTAGCCCATTAAAGTATCCACACTTTCCACAGGCAATCTTATATATCATGGGTAACATTTTTATTAAGAAACAATTAAAAAGAAAAAATATAAGATTAATAAAGGGATTTGATAATCGTTGTGGAAAAGCAAGCACTGCAAAACTTTTATAGCGCCCAACGTAAAAGGTTTCAGTGCTTGCTGCATGCATACATTGTTCTATGGCAATACGTAGTTTGTAATGGTTGTAAAAAAAGAGTGTTGTTGCGCTATCATAAGCGCTTGTGCAGCCCTCTTTTTATAGCGTAGACATGCTGCATGATAAATGCATGACTAAAAAAGCGTGTTTTCCTTTTTCCTCTCTTTAGATTGGCGTATCTTTGTCTCTCTTTAAGAGTAGTAAAATGAACGAATCGATACGTCTGAAAGGAGCCAGGGTAAACAACCTGAAGCATATAGATTTAGAAATTCCGCGCGAAAAACTCATAGTCGTCACCGGTCTTTCAGGATCGGGCAAGTCGTCGTTGGCATTCGACACCCTGTATGCCGAGGGTCAGCGCCGCTATGTAGAAAGCCTTTCGGCCTATGCGCGCCAGTTCCTTGGGCGCATGCATAAGCCCGAGTGTGATTATATCAAAGGCTTGCCTCCGGCCATTGCCATCGAACAGAAAGTAACAAGCCGTAACCCGCGCTCTACGGTAGGTACGAGTACCGAAATCTACGAGTACCTCCGTTTGCTCTTTGCGCGCGTAGGACATACCTTTTCGCCCATCAGCGGTATGGAAGTTAAGCGTCACACGGTGCAAGACGTCATAGATTGTGCCCTGTCGTACTCCGAAGGAACCCGTTTCACTATTCTGGCCCCCTTACGTGTGCGTCAGCAGCGCAGCCTTACCGAGCAGTTAGAAATAAACCTGCAGCAAGGACTTTCGCGTTTGGATGTAGACGGTGAGATGGTGCGTATTGAAGATTATTTGTCACGTGCCGAAGCACCGGTTGATACACCTTATTTACTCATTGACCGTCTTTCTGTCAGCCGGGCCAAGGATACACTAACCCGTATGGCCGACTCTATCGAAACCGCCCTCTTCGAAGGTGATGGCGAGTGTTTGCTGCGATTTTATCCTGCCCGCATTCTTCACACCTTCAGTACCCGTTTCGAAGCCGACGGCATGACCTTTCGCGAACCTGACGACAATATGTTTTCGTTTAACTCTCCGCTTGGCGCCTGCGAACGCTGCGAAGGCTTTGGCCGTGTAATGGGTATAGATGAACATCTTGTTATTCCCGACTCGTCTAAGAGTATATACGACGGAGCCGTAGTGTGTTGGCGAGGAGAGAAAATGGGAGTTTGGAAAGACGAATTTATCCGCCGTGTTGCACACAAGGATTTTCCGATATTCGAACCCTATTTCAAACTGAGCCGCAAACAAAAAGACATACTCTGGTATGGTGATGATGCAGAGAAATCTCTGCCCGAAGAGGAGCAGGTGAGCATCGACGCATTCTTTCGTATGCTCGCTCGCAACCAGTATAAAATACAGTATCGCGTAATGTTAGCCCGTTACCGGGGCAAAACGGAATGTCCTGTATGCCGTGGCACACGATTGCGTCCGGAGGCCGAATATGTTAAGGTTGGTGGACGTTCCATCACCGAACTTGTGCGTATGCCGGTAAAGGCTTTGTTGCCTTTTTTTGAGGAGTTGCAGCTTTCAGACCACGATGCTCAGGTTGCAAAACGCCTGCTGTCCGAAATAACCAGCCGTTTGCGGTTTCTGTCGGAGGTAGGTCTTGATTACTTAACCCTCGACCGCTTGTCGAATAGCCTTTCGGGTGGCGAAAGCCAGCGTATAAACTTAGCAACTTCGCTTGGTTCGTCGTTGGTAGGTTCGCTTTATATACTTGACGAGCCAAGCATTGGATTGCATCCGCGCGACACCGATCGCCTGATACGAGTGCTTAAATCTCTCCGTGACTTAGGCAACACTGTCATTGTAGTAGAGCACGATGAGGAGATTATGAGACAGGCTGACTGGCTAATTGATATTGGTCCGGAGGCAGGCCGATTGGGCGGAAAAGTAGTGTTTGAAGGTCGACCCGACGATACCTCAAAAGCTACTCTTATTGATGGGAAAAATATTTACATATCGCACACGCTGAATTACCTGTGTGGATTAGAAAAAATCGAAGTCCCTTCGTCGCGACGTTCATGGAACCGAAGCATTGTGGTAAAGGGGGCCAGAGCCAATAATTTGCAAGGTATTACAGTGGAGTTTCCGCTCGATGTGCTAACGGTAGTAACCGGTGTAAGCGGTTCAGGAAAGTCAACACTCGTACACGATATTCTTTATCGCGCTTTGCGTCGTGCAAAAGACGAGCCGGCCGACCGCCCGGGCGAGTTTTTAGGGTTGGAAGGCGACATCGATGCTGTGAATGCGGTAGAGTTTGTAGATCAAAATCCCATAGGCCGTTCGTCGCGTTCCAATCCGGTTACCTATGTCAAGGCCTACGATGAAATACGCAAGCTTATGGCTGCCCAGCCCCTCTCCAAGCAAATGGAATTTACCCCGGCCTATTTTTCGTTCAACGCTGATGGAGGCCGTTGCGAGGAGTGTAAAGGCGAAGGCACGGTAAAAGTAGAAATGCAGTTCATGGCCGATTTGGTGTTGACGTGCGAGGCCTGTCATGGTCAGCGTTTCAAGAGCGAGGTGCTCGATGTGCGCTTTCAAGGAAAGAACATTTGCGATATGCTCGACATGACGGTTAATCAGGCCATCGAGTTTTTTGAAGAGTACGGGCAGACTAAAATTGTAGACCGCCTGAAACCTTTGCAGAATGTAGGTTTAGGATATATTAAACTCGGGCAGTCGAGTTCAACCCTCTCGGGTGGTGAAAACCAACGCGTAAAGTTGGCCTATTACCTTAGCATGGAGCGTGTGCAACCTACGCTCTTTATATTCGACGAGCCCACCACCGGTTTGCATTTTCACGACATCAGCCGTTTGCTCCATGCTTTTAGCGAACTCATAGCACGTGGTCACAGTATTATTGTGATTGAGCATAATCTCGACGTAATAAAGTGTGCCGACTACGTGATAGACCTTGGACCCGAAGGTGGTCATGAAGGTGGAAAACTCGTAGCGGCAGGAACGCCAGAGCAGATAGTGCAACACGATAAAGGCTATACGGCCCGTTACCTCAAGCCTTGTTTAGAGCAATAAGGCTCAGTGCAGGTTACACTCCAGTTTTTCATTCAAACATATTCAATAAACCTAACGATATAACACTTATGAACATTAAAGGGAAAGTACATTATGTAGGCGTAAACGACCGGGTAAAGCATCGCTTTGAAGGATTGTGGTTCCTGCCCCAGGGAGTGTCGTACAACGCTTATCTTATTGACGACGAGAAAGGCGTAGCATTGGTCGATACTGTAGACGTAGCCTTCTTTGCAGAATTTCTCGATAAAATCAAAGCCGTTATCGGTGATCGTCCGATAGACTATTTGATTGTCAATCACATGGAGCCCGACCACTCAGGTTCTTTAAGCCTTATACGCAAGTATTATCCGAATATCCGTTTGGTTGGAAATAAAAAAACCATGGAGATGATAAAGGGATATTATGGGGCTTGCCAGCCCAACGACTTGGTGGTGGCCGATGGCGATACGCTCGACTTGGGCTACCATAAACTGGCCTTTTATCTTACCCCCATGCTTCATTGGCCAGAAACCATGATGACCTACGATTCAACCGAAAAAATACTATTCTCGGGCGATGCCTTTGGTTGCTTTGGTGCATTGAATGGAAATATTATCGATACTCAAATGGATACTGCCGACTACTGGCCCGAGATGGAACGCTACTACGCAGCCATTCTCGGAAAGTTTGGTTCGCCAGTACAGGCCGGACTTAAAAAGTTGTCTGGTATTGATATTCAGATGATTTGTTCGACCCACGGCCCTGTATGGGTAAACGAAATACCCCGTGCCATCGAAACTTATCGCCGTTTCTCGGCTGGCGAAACCCAAAAGGGTTTGGTGATATGTTATGGTTCGATGTATGGCAATACACAACGTGTGGCCGAAGCCGTGGCCGAGGGAGCAGCCGAGGCAGGACTGCGTAAAATCATTGTGCATAACCTCAGTGTATCGCAGCCCTCGTTTGTGCTTGCCGACATTTTCCGATATAGCTCGTTGGCTATTGGCGGTCCGACATACAATGGTGGTCTCTTTCCGGTGGTTGAAGATATGCTGAAACGTCTTTGTGGACGTTCAGTAAGTAATCATAAACTGGGTTTCTTTGGCGGATTTACCTGGAGTGGACAGGCTGTAAAAACTATTGCTGCATACAACGAAAAAATGAAAATGCAGGTAGTTGGCGACCCTGTAGAATGGAAGCAGGGAGCAGGTAGCGATGCTTTAAGCCAGGCACGCGCTTTGGGTCGTTTACTCTCTGAATAAATTTGCATAATTTTGCAATGTGTAAAAAGATACTGCCCCCTGTCGTCCAGCAATTGCCTGGAAGGCAGGGGCAGTATCTTTTGTATTGTTTGCGTACCCGGTGTTGAAGTTGTATGACGTTGGTTGTTTATCGGGATTCTTTCTGTGCAAACCTGATGCTTGATGTATGGCTATTTACATGGCATGTAAATTTTTTAAAGTATGGTGTATGATTTTTTATGCACCGGTGTTGTGTAAGTATGAAGTCGTCTAAACTAATGAATGCTTAACACTTCCTTAGGAGCAGAACGGCA